>Ga0190275_10000116_pt1 | contig 93989 bp, 96 predicted proteins | sample Popmic550T_FD_133745 | JGI IMG/M metagenome (GOLD analysis project Ga0190275, IMG submission 133745) | Populus adjacent soil microbial communities from riparian zone of Yellowstone River, Montana, USA - 550 T | ecosystem: Environmental > Terrestrial > Soil > Riparian zone > Trees stand | place...
CTGGCCGAGGATGACCGAGGTGCCGATACCCTGGTAGAAGTGGGTCAGCCGCCCCAGCGCGTCATGTTCGAAGGTGAAGGCCAATTGGTCCGGATGGGTGAGCTGGGTGCGCGCCCCGTCCTCGCGGTAGAGCGAAGAGAGCTGGCGACTGAACCCGCCCATCGCCAGCGTGCTCGAGGTCAGCCGCCCGAAGGCGTCATAGACGTTGGTCACGCCGTCGCCCGACTGGCTGTCGAAGCGGGCCTGGAGCGGCAGGTTCCTGAGGTCGTAGGCGTAATGGACGTCGCGCGTGTGGGTCGGGGCCAGCCCGGCTCGCTCCGGCACCACCTTGAGCGTGATTCGGTTGAGATTGTCGTAGGTGAAGGTCAGGGTCGAGCCGTCGCGCTTGCGGTGGCTGACCCGGTTGCCGTTGGCGTCGTAGCCATATTCCTCATAGTCGGCCGCATTGGCCGCTCCCGCCGTCGCCAGCGCCGTCGCCGGGGTCGCATCGTTATAGGCGGCCGGTCTCGTCGTGCTCGGGAAGGTCCAGCGATCCTGCCGCATATGGCGGTCGTAGCGAAGCGTCGCCCGATTGCCGTTGCCGTCGATCATCGTGGTGATCTGGCCGTTGAGATTGTAGGCCCAGGTCGCATCCGCCGCCTCGACGTCGCTGCCCACGCCGACGCGGACCTGAAGCCGCTGTCCGGCCGCGTCGTAGACGTTGCGGCTGATCCGGTCCGGGCCGAAGTCGTTGGCGCCGATGCCCTGCGGGCCCATCAGGCAGGCGCTGCCCGGCAGCGGCGCGTAGGCGGCCGGGTTCATCCGCATCGCCTCGCATTCCAGCCGGCCCGATTCGTCGAAGGTCGTCTGCCGCACGCTGACGATCGCGCCCGACGAGGCGGTGACCGCCTGCGCATAGGGATTGCGGCGGCCGTCATAGCCGATGTCGAGCCGCCGGCTCAGGGTCAAGGCGCTGCTTCCCGAAGCGGGGATCGTGCCGGTCTCGGTGGCGACGAGCTTGTCGTCCGAGTCGCGATAGCTGTGCCGGCTGGCGATGTGCAGGCCCGAAGTCGCTTTGGCGCCGATCTCCCAGGTTCGACGGCCGTGGACGTCGTAGCGGAAGAAGATCGTGTCGTCGCTCCCGGGCAGCGGCCCGTCGGTCGAGGTGAGGCGGCCAGCGGGGTCGTAATAATGCCGGGTCTCGAGCATCGCGCTCAAGGCCAGGTCCCGCTGCCGCTCGACCCCGACCAACAAGGTGTTGCCGAAATATTCGTATTCGGTGCGGTGCTCCTGATTGGTGCCGCAGGTCGTCGCCGCGCCCGGGCCCACCCCGCAGACCCTGACCGCGCTTCGCCGGTTGATCTGGCCGTTGGGCGAGAGTGTATATTCGACGATCGTGCGCCGCCTCGTGCCGTTGGCGTCCGCGGGCTCCGTCTGCTCAATCATCTGACCGCTGGCGTTGTAAAGATAGTCGGTCTGCTGATTGCGCGCGTCGCGCGACCAGATCGGCCGCCAGCACTCGACCTGGCACATATTGGGGATGCCGCCGGGCGGCTCGGGATAAAGGGCGGTCTGGACGAGGTCCGGTGCCGAACCCGCGCCCGGCCGCGCCTTCGCCCGGCGCTCGACGATATTGCCCTGCGGATCGTAGGTGACGCTGACCTCGTTGAGCTCGGGATAGACGATCCGGGTCGGCCGGTAGGCGGGGTCGAAGGTGAAGTCGGTGACCCGGCCGAGCGAATCGGTCATGCGGTCGATCACGTTGCGCTGATCCGACTGGGTGATCGCGTAGACCTGGTTGAAGCCGTTGGGGCCGGTCACCGTGACCTGGCTGAAGATCAGGCTGCCGCCGACCGCGTGCCCGACGCCCGCATAAGCGTAGTTCCAGCTTACCCCGTCGCGGTTCACCGAGCCGACGAGCCCGACTCCGGGCAAGCCCGGGGGCGGCGGGGCCTGCGCGACCTGCAGCGCCGGCGCTGCCTCGCCCGGAAGCTGAAGCGAGCCGGAGGCGACCTCGATTGTGCCCCCCATAGAGTTGCGGCAACTGGCGCAGGTCCAGCTTCGCCCGCCAAGGTCGGTGATCGTGGTCCCATCGGCGCTGTAGGTAAGTTGCTGCAGCGGCACCGTCGGCGCCGCGTCGGCGTAGAGCGTCGCCTGGAACGGGCTGTTCCATTCCATCGTGCCGAGCGGGCCCGGATGGTAGCTGATCGTGATGTGATAGCCCAGATTGCTCTGCAACCGGATCGGCCGGCGGTACGTCACGCTGGACTGGCCCGGCAGAGTGGCGGTGTTGTAACTGTAGGTGATCGTCTCGCCGTTCGGCCAAGTCGCGCTCGCCGCATAATATTGCATGATGGCCGGAGGCCCGGCCTGATCGACAAACCGAACGCTGAGCGCATAGCGCGCGCCCGACCCCGCCTGGCGATAGACGCCCGGCCCCCTGCCGCCGGCCCCGGACGGCCGGAAGGTCGAGCCCGTGCCGGTGACGCTCGCGCAGTCGTAGTCGAGGCAGCGGAAGGATTCCGAGGCCGCGCCGCCGGCATGAACCGAATAGCTTCCCGTCACGGTCTGGCCCGCCTGGCCGCTGATGTTCCCCCGCACATAAGGAGCCGCATTCTGGACCCGGTCGAAGCGCAGGTTCGGCGCGGCGGGCACCCCCAGCACCGGCCCGTCGATCGAGGTCTGTCCGCTGATGAGGTTCACATTGTTGTGATCGGTCTCGACCCGAAGCGGGGAGACCACGGTCGGAATGTCCTGCGCCGAAGCCATCCCCGCCCAGCCCGTGGCCGCGAGCAATGCCAGCGCTCCCAATTCGATCCCGTGTCCCCGCATGCCCGTCTCCCCCTAAAGTTCGTCAGCCGCCTCGATCCTCAGGGCGGCGGGGGGTTGGGGGAGACGACGTTGACGTTGGTGCGATTGTCGCCCTTGTCGTATTTATACTCGGCCTTGACGTTGTTGTTGACGCTGCCCGAACGCTCGACCTTCACCAGCCGGCCGCGCGCGTCATATTTGTAGGTAATCGTTTCATTGTCGGCGACCGTCTCGCCGGCAATGGCGGCCGCGGCGACTGCGACGCCGGTCAACGCCATCGCAAAAACTCTTTCGACTCGCATGACTCGTCTCCCGATTTCATTGAACCTGATTGAAATGGGTCGGATTGTCTACGGGCCACAGCGATACAACTGTTTATAATTCGTCGCTTGTTACGACACGGTTTCGTGAAGTCGATTTGTTCGGCGCGAGCTCCCCCCGCATTCGCGCTCAGGCATCCCGATACGCACGCCTATCGGCCTGGTACTGCGGCTCCCGCATAGGGATCGGGATTTGCCATGGGCGGCGGCGAGGGCGGCGGCGCCGCCGGGGCTGCGGGCGGCGGGGTGAAAGCGACAGCCGTACCGGTGCCCGCCACGCCTCGGATCCCGGCGGCGATCGAGGCGGCGCCGAACAGGACGAAGCAGCCAAGGATGACGTTGAGCCCGCGCCGAAGTTCCAGCCGCCCGCTGAGCATCAGCATGCCCGCCCAGGCGACCGCAATCACCGCGACGCTTGTGGCCAGAGTACCGAGCAGCGTCCCCTCCAGCCACTGCACCGCGGCGACGATAACGCCCGAGCCGCTCGGATCCGCGAGCGAACTCACAGCGGGAGCCCAGGCGCCGATGGCTGGAGAGTGCGGCATCCTCGCGCGTCCTCGCGTCGATCGGTGGGTGAGCGCTCTTATCTACCACAAGGATCGTGATGCTGTCATGAGGCGGGACGCGGTCGGTCCGCGGACGAGGATCGGTCGGAAGCGAAGTTCCCCGCAGATTCCAGCCAATGCGGGGAATTGCGCGCAACGCGACTGCGGTTCGTGGCTGAGGGATCGCGTTCCGTCATTCGGATTTTCCCGTATACATTCTCGATATGAGCGGATTCGATAAGGACGAAGAAGCAGAAACCGCAACCGGAGCCGTTTGCCGTCTGCTCGGCAACGTCTTCGATTGCCCGTTGGAATTTGCCGGCCATATCCTGCTTCGCGGCAGGCTCTGCGACTTCGAAGGGCGCGCGACGATCGTCAGGCGCGGCGACCGGATCTCGACTCTCTATGTGATCGTGACCGGCCGGGCCCATGCCATCGTCTATTCGCTCGACGGCCAGATGGTGCTGCTCCACGAATATCGATCGGGCGACTTTTTCGGGGCGGTGAGCCCACCCTTCGCGGCCGAACTGGATGCCGATGTCGTCGCGGTCGATGCGGTCTCCTCCTTCCTGCTCGAAGGCAGCGTGCTGGCGCTGCTCGCCGAACAGCACGCCTGCATCGGCCTCGCTTTGCTCAAGGTGATGGTCGGCCGTCTTCAGCAGACCGCGTCGCGAATGTACGAGCATATCGCTTTGTCCGCGGTCGGCCGCGTGCATGCGGAATTGCACCGCCGGGCGGGTCAGAACGCGGATTGGGCGATCCGGCCCTGCCCGGTCGTTTCCGATCTCGCGCTGCGTGTGTCCACCACTCGGGAAACCGCATCACGGGCGGTGAATGCGCTCGAGCGGCGCGGCATCATCCGGCGCGATACCGACGCGCTTATCGTGGTCGCGCCGCACCGGCTGGAAGAGCTGATCCTATGAGGCCGCAGCGATCGATTTAAGCGCGTAGAGCCCGATCGGCGGACCGCCATCATGGGCCTGGATTTCGCCGATCCAGCTGGCTTCCCCCCGGCCCTCGCCCGCCGAGGCGAGAACGGCCGCGAAATCGTCCGATACGCAGATCGAGCCGGGCGGCGAGGCGCCGGCGATCGCCGCGGCGATCTCGACCCCGCTGCCGGTCGGCCGCACCGCCTGGGCGAAGGGGTCCTGGACGCAATCGATCAGCCCGTAATGCGCCGCGATCCGCAGCGGCAGCCGGTCGCGAAGGCGGGCGTGCAGCCGGCGGGCAATCGCCGCGGCGGCGCTGCAATCGGCATAGCCGACCAGGATCGTCTCGCCCGCCAGATGGGGCGCCAGCACCGGCGCGCCGTCCAGGCCGAGCGCGCCCTGAACCTCGCCGATGCGGTCCTCGAAGCCGCCGCCGGCGCCGACGCGGATCGCGAGCAAGGCGAGCCCGGGGAGCGCGCTCGCGTCGTGCCGCGACGAGACGGCCTCGCTCATCAGCCGCTCGGCATTGAGCAGAGCGGCGCCATGAGCGATCCGATCGGCCAATGCGACCGCCGCGTCATCGGGCGCGCGATCGAGCGGGCGCAGGCAACGCACGCTCTCGGCGGCGGCCAAAGCGGCATCGAAGCGGGCTCGCCACGGCCCTGCGAACGGATCGACATAGCGTGCGGCAAAGTGCGCCGGGTCGGCGGGCAGGACGACATGAAGCTCGGCACCCTCGGCCAGCAGAGCCTCGGCCGTCAGCAGCTCCGCGCCGGCGGCGAGCGCGCCGAAGCCGAAGCCGAAGCCGCCCACGGCCTCGGGTTCGGCACCGTCGGGGCCCTTCAGCTTGTCTGCGACATAATGGAGCGAAGGCGGTGGCCGCAGGAGATCCAGCCAGGACCCCTCGCCGCCCAGCACCTCCAGAATGGCCAGGAATTGACGAAGCGTCGAGGCATGGTCCTCGAAGGCCCGCGGCGCCGCCGCCACCGCCGCCTCGAGTCGCGCCCGCGCCTCGTCGCGGCGCCCCAGCAACAGCAGCGCCTCCGCCTCGGTCGCCGCCTTGTAATAAGGCGTCTCCGGCTCGTCCGGTTCGCGCGCGATTCGCTCGAGCACTTCGTGCGCGATCTCCATCGCCTGCGCGATATCCCCCGAGAGCAGCGACAAGGTCGCGGCGTTGATCAACGGATAGGTCGCCGGCAAAAGCGCCGCCGAAGCGCGATAGCATTCCGAAGACTGAAGGTAGAAGCGCCGCCTGTCCGCCTCGTCCCCAGCCCGCAGCGCAAAATCCTTGAGCAACCGCCCCTTGACCGTCAACGCCGCCGGATCCTGTTCGTCGCGATCATAACCCCCGGCGCAAAACTGCGCCCAAGCATGATCAAGCGCCCCCGCGCGCGCGAGGGCGATGATCGTGGAGAGGGGTGTGACGCTTGTCATTGGGACTCTCGCCGGAGCGGTAGCACTTCTGATTGGCGTCAAAAACAGGAACCGCAATCGAGCAATCGCCTCTCTAGGTCCGCGGGCCTTGGTTCTGGCCGTCAGGATCGATGATGATCGTCGTCAGATGGTCGCCCTCTCCCGCCGGCGCCCGCAAATAGATTTCGAAGCCGAAATCCGTCGGCGCACCAAGCAGCTGACCCGTGCCGTCGGTGAAGAAATTGATGAGACGCAGCGCTCGGCGCACCTCGTCGGGGAAAGGACCGGGCCCCGGACCGGTTCCCGGAACGGTCAGATCGACCTTTTCCGCATCGCTGAAGGCGTGGTTTTCCGCAAAATCCTGATCGTGCACGACAATGCTGCTGCCGGTCGGATTGGACGCCACGATCACCTTTTTATTGTCGAGGAAAACGACCGGATCATGCGTTTCGCCGATGATGACGTCGTCCGGCTTCGCCGGCGCGGGGAAATAGAATTCCCAGCCAAGCTCGTCGATGACGATCGTGAAATAAGCCTCCCTTTTGAATTCCATTCCTTCGAAACCCCGGCTCAGCTCGTTCGGGGACCTCGGGCCATTCGGGACCGTCGTCCTGGCTTCCAGCAACAGGTCCTTTTCCTTGTCGGCGAGATTGGCGAGCGTGATGCCGTCGAGGAATAAATGGCGGACGGCGAATTTCGCGTCCGGAGTCAGGGCGATATAGAGGATATGAAGTCTGGACGGGCGTGTGAAATTCGCGCCGGTGCCCAGCCGCTTCTGCCTCACGGATATGCCGGACACCTGGCGTGTCTTCACGGCAAGCTTGATCGATTCGAACTGGGACAATTCGCCAAAAGCGGTGGCGGCCATGAGAGGTCTCCTTGGTCTGCGAGTGGGAGATCGGGAAGCTGGAAGCACGCCACGGTACGAACGAACCTATTGCTAGCGCCGCAATCGCAAGCGCGCCGTGACGGCCGTCACGCCGGGCAAGGTGCGCTAGGGCGCGGGTGAGGCTGCTAGGCTGAAGGAGATGCGCTGAGCCTCGTCTTCCCGGTGGGACGGCGGGCACGCGATGGAGGCCCGGCGCGCAGCACCAACACGGCGCGCCGGATTGGAGTCAGAGTGTGCGCGGACCCTGATTCTGCCCATCGGGATCGAGGATAAGCGTCAGGTGGGTCGAGGGGTGCGGAAGGAGGAAAGGGGCCTCCAGATATATTTCGAAACAATAATCGACATGCTTACCCATCGGAATTGCGGCCCCATTGCCATCGCGGATGTGATTTTCCACCGTGATGGCGTCGTGCTCGATATGATTGCGGTCTTTCAGCCGGAAGTGCCTCGCCGCATAGAAAGACTTGTTCTGAACATAGGTCTTTGGGGCGCCGACTAATGTTTCCTTCTCGGAAAGGAACTTGATGCCGTCGTGGGGTCTGGCCCCGTCTCTCCAGTAAAATTTCCAATCAACGTTATGAATGACGAAGGTGATGTAACAAGGGGTATTCCAAATCAGATTTTCGAAATTTGTCGAAAGCACATCGGCCCCGCTCTTCGCCTTATGATAGAGATCGACCGAGGTGAGATCGATCGTGGGCTCGAGTTGAGGGGCGAAGAGCTGCCTGACCACCAATTTTCCCGCCGCGTCGAACTCTAGATAGACGAGGTGCATGCTCGTCGGGGGCGAATAGCCTCCCGGTCTCGGCGTACGGATTGGGTCTCCGAAATTCCCGGCGAAGGAAAAATTGGACGCGGTCTGCGTGAACAGGTTCGGATCCGGCAGGGCATACTCGATCATGGTCTTTCCTCCTGAATCGTGGAAGCGCCGCCAACGCGGAGAGATCGTGGAATCCTGGGTTCTCGAACGTCACCGGGCGGACATCGCGCGGATGGCCTCTTCGATTTCCGCTATTCCACGCGGCAGATAGTCGCGATCGCCGGAGGGAGCGCCGCTAAGGCGCGATGACTCGTCGAGCTGGCGCCGCGCGGCCGCGAGCGCCGATCGCGCATCATTCGCCCGGCCGGCCGCGATCGACAATCGCGCCAGCGTCAGTTCGATCATCGTCGCTTGGTCTCGCCAAGCGACGTTCTCGGGGTCGAGCGCGAGCAGCTGCTCAATGGTCCGCCGCGAATCGTCCAGCCTTTGCCTGCCGCGATCGAAATCGCCCATTTCGATATCGATCCGCACCAGCGCGCGAGTCGTGGTGACCGTCGCGAAGAGATAGGCACGGTTATTCGGGTCCCTCCGCAGTAAGCCGAGCTTCAGCCTCTGCTCGGCCAGGCTTTGCCGCCGCGCCTCCGCATAACGATGCTCATCGAAGAAGCTTTCGGAAATCCAGGCGTGGGCGTCGGCCACTTCCTCGACCCAGCCGGGATCGCGCGGCTGGAGGCGGCTCGCCCGACGGAAAAGGTCCAGCGATCGCATAAAATAGGCGCGCGCGACCTGCGGACGATGAAGGCCATGCAGATAGACCTGCCCGAGATTGCTCTCCGCATAAGCAAGCTCGCCGACATAGCGAGCATTGTCGGGCACGAGTTGGTTCATCCGTTCGGCCTGAGCCCGATAGCGACGGTAAGCGGTCAGCGCGGCGTCGTAATGGCCGCGCTGCAGGTCGATCGAGCCGATATAATACTCGCTCTGCGAATGAGCGAAAATGCGCTCGGGGTCATTCGGCGCGCGCGCGAGCTGCTCCTCGGTCGTGCGATGGGCCTCGCGATAAGCGGTCAGCGCAGCATCAAATCGGCCTCGGCCCGCCTCGTCCTCGCCCATCCGGTGGAGCACCCGCGCTCGTCGAATAAGTGAGTCTGGCGATAGTGCGTCCATATTTTGCCGGCCGTAATAAGCGAGCGCGTGGCGATTGACGGCCGCCATGGTCTCGATCGACCCTCCCCCCCTCAGGCGCGCCCGCAGATCGGTCAACATGAACTCGATCTGCCCTTCTGCCTCGGCGCGCTGTCGCTCGGCCTCACGGCGTGCGTTGATCGCCACCACGGCCAGGCCCGTCATGATCAGCAAAGCAATCAGCACCAGCATCGACAACGCAGTGATCCGCCGCACCCGCCTGCTCGCGTCCCGCTGCACAAGCGCGTCGAGCCCCACCCCGGTAACCCCGGCCACAAGCTTCAGCAGGCCCAATTGCGCCCCGTCCCGCCCGCGGCGGAGGTCGGTCGCGAGCGGCTCATGCCAGGTGCCGTCCTGGCCGAACGCGCGCAGCGCCCGGGGGAAGCAATCGGGCGGGTCGCCGTCGAGGATCGCGGCCAGGATCGGCCAGTCGGGATGCAGGCGGCGGAAGATCTCGATCTCTTCGGCGACCCACAACGAGGCGGCCGAATGCGGCGAGCACAACACGATCAGCGCCCCCGACTGGGCGAGCGCCTCGCGCACCGTCTCGCTCAGGTCGGTCGCGGCGGGAAGCTCCTCGCGGTCGCGGAAGATCGGCCAGAGCCGTTCGGGCACGATGCCCCGCGCCGTCTCGGACCCCGCCAGCCGCTTCGGCAGCCGATAGGTTTCGAGCCGGCGATGGAGCCGGCCGGCGGTGGCGGCGTCCTTGTGGCTGTAGCTGAGGAAGGCCGTGTAGCGGACCTCCGGGCGCGCAGCCTCGGCCATCGTCCCTCCCCCATGCGAAGCGCGTGAGTTTCCGCTTCCTTGCCCGAGGAACAGACTGCCATAGTCGAAACGAACCCACAATGGTTTGCTAGTCCAGATCGAATTTCCGCAAGCGTAGCAGCGGTCATGCACACCTTGCGGCGGGCGCTGCTAATGCTCCATCTGCCGAAATCATTTTGCGGCATTGCTCGTCTGCATGAGCTTGCCGGGAAGTGCGACCTTGCCGCTGCCCGAGCGGCGGACTTTGCTTCAGGCTAGATGATTTTCCGTCGCCCGCGCGAAATCGAATTCAACCCCGCGCCAGCACCCGATCGCCGACGAAGGGGTTGTTCGCGCGCTCGTGGCCGAAGGTGCTCATCGGGCCGTGGCCGGGGACGAAGGCGGTGTCGTTGCCGAGCGGCCACAGGCGGCTGGTGATCGCGTCGATCAGGTCCTGATGATTGCCCATCGGGAAATCGGTGCGGCCGATCGAGCCCTGGAAGAGGACGTCGCCGACGATCGCGAGCTTCGATTCCGGGTGGTGGAAGACGACATGGCCCGGGGTGTGGCCGGGGCAGTGATAGACGTCGAAGGTCAGCTCGCCGACCGTCACCCGATCGCCGTCGACCAGCCAGCGATCGCTTTCGAAGACCTTGCCGGTGATCCCGTAGCTGCGCCCGTCATCCTCGAGCCTCGCGATCCAGAAGCGATCGTCCTCGTGCGGCCCCTCGATCTCAACGCCGAGCTCGTCGGCGAGGATCTTGGCCGATCCGCAATGATCGATATGGCCGTGGGTGAGCAGGATCTTCTCGATCGTGACGCCGTGCTGGGCGGCGGCGGCCTTCAGCCGGGGGAGGTCGCCGCCCGGATCGGTGAAGGCGCCCTTCATCGACTTCGTGCACCAGATCAGGCAGCAATTTTGCTGCAGCGGCGTCACCGGGATGATCGCGGCCCTGAGTGGCGGATTGTGGGGTGGGTTTTGGGGTGGTATGCTCATCCGCGCCAGATGGCCTTGGCCGGCGTGGGATGCAAGCTATGGTGGGGCCGATGGAGCTGACCCGCCGCCACGTGCTCGCCGCAGCCCTGCTGCCGCTGCTCCCCGCCGCGCGGGAGCCCGAACTCGAAGTGCCGTTCGTGCCGACCCCGCATACGCTCGTGCAGCGCATGCTCGACCTCGCCGAAGTGGGGCCTCAGGATTATCTGATCGACCTGGGCTGCGGCGACGGGCGGATCGCGGTGGCAGCGGCGCTGCGGGGGGCCAGGGCGCTCGGCGTCGATCTCAGCCCGATGCGGATCGCCGAGGCCCATGCGGCGGCGCGAATCGCCGGCGTCGAGGCGCGCGCGGGCTTTCGCCGCCAGGATTTGTTCCGAACCCCGATCTGGGAGGCGAGCGTCATCGCGCTCTACCTGATGCCCGAAATCAATCTGCGCCTGCGCCCGCGCTTGCTGACCGAGCTGCGGCCCGGCGCCCGGGTGGTGAGCCACGCCTTCGACATGGGCGACTGGCGCCCGGAGGCCGAAGAGACGCTGGACGGCCGCCGCATCTTCCTGTGGCTGGTTCCGGCCGTGGCGGGGGGGACCTGGCAGCTCAGCGAGCCGGGAAGCCCGCCGCTCCTGCTCGAAATCGAGCAGCGCTTCCAGGAGCTCACCGGCACGCTCTCCGGCGACGGCCGCATGGCCGCGCTCGGCGAGGCGGTGCTGCGCGGCACGGCGCTGCGCTTCACCGTCGAGCGGGCGGACGGACCGCGCAGCTATCGCGGCACGATCGACGGCGCCGCCATCACCGGCGAAGGCTGGAGCGCGCAGCGGCTAGGCTAAAGCCTGAGTCAGCCGCGCTTTTTCCTGCATCTCCTGGATTCGCCCGATCATCCAGGCCCAGAGCAAGGCGGCCGGAATCGCGACCGCGTTGGAGACCAGGAAGAACAGCTCCGCCGCATCGCCCGCCTCATAAGGGAATTCGAGCAGCAGGCGCAGGCCGATCAAGCCGGTGATCCCGGCAGCCAGCCAGCAGATCCACCACAAGAGGATGGCGAGCGGGGCCCGCGCCGCCTGCCAGTCGCCGGGCTCGGCGCTCGCCCGCCAGGTGTCGCGCAGGGTCACATAGGGCATGAACAGATTGGCGATCGGGATGAAGAACCAGGCGATGGCGAGGCCGGGCGAGCCCATCAGGTCGGTCGCGCCGAGCGCCCTTGCATTGGCATTGGCCAGATAGAGCCAGCGCAGCGAGACGACGGCCGCCACGACATAGACCGCGAATTGGGCGATGCCGCTGGCAAGTTCCGCCGGATTGTCGGTGCGCGCCGGATCGAGATCGCGCAGCAGCGCCAGCGCGATCGCGGCCAGCGACAGCGCCGCGTCGATCCAGACCAGCCGCCGCGCCCAGAAGGCGGCGGCGCTCGCATCGCGGAACGGGGCGGTCATCCGCCCGCGGCCGCCGCTCCGTGGCCCTGATCCTCGCGATACTGGCGATCGGCCTGAACCCGGGTGTTGCGATAGAGAAAGTACATCGGGATGCCGAGCACGAACAGGATCGCCGAGAGCCACTGGACGTAGCCGAGCACATTGTAGGTGAGCAGCATCAACAGGCCCATCGCGACGACGATGACGATCGAGGCTCGCTCGTTCATCTTCGGGTAGCCGTAAAGTTCGCGCCCGTCGTCGAGCCTCACCCCGTGAATGCCGCGATGGTCGATCGCGGTGTAGAGGTAGAAGCGGCCGCTCGTCCCCGGGGTCAGCAGCGGCACCAGATCGCTCGCCGCGACCGCCTTGGTCCAGGTCTTCTTGCTGCCGTCGGGCAGCCGGAACATGAGCCTTTCATAGACGCTGGCGAGCTTGCGGTGGCGCTTGATGACCACCTCCTCCAGCGTCCCGTCGACGATGCTGACCCCCATTCAACCCCCCTCTTGTGTCATTCCCCCAACAGATGCTGCTGCCAGAACATCAGGCTGACCAGGAAATTATAATCCTGATTCTCCTTCTTGGCGAAACCGTGACCCTCATTCTGGCCGAGCAGATGCCAGGCGGGACGGCCGGCGGCGCGGACCGCGGCGACCATCTGGTCCGCCTCCGACGCCGGCACCCGCGGATCGTTCGCGCCGGTCACCACGAGCAGCGGGATGCGCAGCTCCGAGACCCGGGTCATCGGGCTGATCGCGAGCAGCTCGGCGCGCTGGCTGCGCTCGTCGCCATATTCGACGCGTCTCAAATCCCGCCTGTAGCTTTGCGTATTTTCCAGGAAGGTGACGAAATTGGAGATGGCGACGATGCAATTGGCCGCCCGCAGCCGCTCGCCATACCGGATCGCCGCGGCGTAGCACATATAGCCGCCATAAGAGCCGCCGGTGACCGCGATCCGGGCCCGATCGAGCCGCGGATCGGCGCCCAGCCGATCGAGAAAGGCGCCGATGTCCTTCACCGAATTTTCGCGCAGGGCCGGGCCGTTGTCGAGGCCGACGAAGCGCTTGCCGAAGCCGGTGGAGCCCCGGACATTGGGGTAGAAGATGGCGATGCCGAGTTCGTTGATCAGGTAATTGTTACGCCCAAGGAAGCCGGGCCGCGACTGGCTCTCGGGCCCGCCATGGATGTTGACGATCAGCGGGCGGCGGCCCGGGAAGCGCGCCGCATCGGGCCGGTAGAGGAAGCCCGAGACCCGTTCGCCGTCGAAGCTGCGCACTTCGACCAATTCGGGCTCGGCGTTGCGCTCGGTGTCGAGCCCGCCGGTTTCGCTGCGCGTCCAGCGGGTGACGGCAAGGGTGCGCGGATCGACCGAATAGGCGTCGGCGGCGCTGCGCGCGGAGGTCAGGCTGAAGCCGATCGCGCCCCAGGGAGCGATCTCGATCCCGCCGATCACGCCGGCCGGCAGCGCCTCGGCCAGCCGGGTGCGCCGCGTGCGCGTGTCGAGCAGGCGCAGGCGGCTGGCACCCGCCTCGTTGGTGACGAAGGCGATGAAGCTGCCGTCCTCGGCTATGTCGAAGCTGTCGACGTCCCAGTCGATGTCGGTCACCACCGGGGTGAAGCGGCCGTTGGCGGGATCGATCGTGCCGAGCCGCTGGAAGTCCGAGCCTTCGTCCGAAGTCACCCACAAGGTGCCGTCGGGCGCGAACTGGGTGCCGCCATAAGCGATCTCGCGGGCGTGATCGCCGATCGGGGTCAGCCCGCCGCCGCCCGCGACGTCGAGCATGTAGAGATTGGACTTGGTGATCTGCTTATATTCGACGACCACGGCGCGGCGATTGTCGGGCGTAAAATCGGCGATCCCCCAGCCGCCGCCCTGAACCTGAGCGACGAGGCGGTCGCTGCTTGGGTTGCGCGGATCGACGACGTAGAGGTCGCTGTCGGTGCCGTTGCGCCGGGTCGAGCTGTAACCGAGCAGGCTCCCGTCATGGCTCCAGGCGCCGAATTCGTTGCGGCTGCGCCCGTCGGTGATCAGGCGAAGCTGCCCGCTCGCAAGCGTGTAGAGCTGAAAGAATTCGTTGCCGCCGATGTCTTTCTGGACGCCGATGATGTCCCCGTTCGGCGACCAGGAGCCGCCCACCGGCTCGACCTCGAAGCTCAATTGCTCGCGCGCGCCCATCGGTGCCGCGACCCGGTGGAGCTGGTTGGTGTTGCCGAAGCGGGTGGAGATCAGCATCGATCGGTCGCGGCTGTTCCAGCCCGAAAAGCCGGCGGTGCGAAATTCCATATAGGGCCGGGTCGCCGCCGCGAGCGCGACGGGCACCGGCGGGATGCCGTCGGCCACCAGAGCGGCGGGCTTCTCGACATGGGCCGGCGTCGCCGGGTCCGACTGGGCGAGCGCGGCGGTCAGCGGCAGGACGAGCAAGGCGGCGGTGAGCTTGATGCGCATGGATTCCCCTCGATTATGACGCCAGCCTAGCCAAGCGCTCGTCAGTCGTCGAGCGCCGCATAAGTGAACAGGCGAAAGCGGACGCGCTGCTGGGCGCGCATGTTGGCGGCGAGGGCACCGTGCAGCGTCTCGTCCCAGCGGCTCCAGCGGGCGATGAAGGCGTCGGCGGCGGCCTCGTCGCCGCGGTCCTGAAGCGCGAGCACTTCGCGCAGCAACTCGCTGACCGCCCGGTGGTAGCGGTCATAGTCGATCTCGAGCCTTTGGCTGGCGCGGTCGAAGCCCAGCACGCCCCGGTCCAGGAACCAGTTGAACTGCATCAGCTGCATCGTCTGATAGGGCTGGTCGCGGCGCGGGCGGACGTTCTGCAGGGTGCGGAAAATGCCGCTCGCATAATGGGAGCGCAGCGCCTCTTCGGTGAAATAGCCGCGGCGCCTGAGCTCGGGGCCGGCGAAGAGCGAGACCAGGTCGGCCTTCATCTCCTCGAGCAGATTGCCGTTGGCGCCCAGAGCGGCGTCGAGCTCGCGGCCGTCACTCGTCCTGTCGACGCCAAGATAATGGCCCACTTCGTGCCACAGCGTGCGGTGGAAGGTCGAATCGGCGGTGAGTTGCTCCGCATGGCGCGGCGCCACCGCAGCCCGCCAGACCGCGCTTCCGCCGGAGAAGATGTCGGGCGAACGCATGATGTTGGCGCGCAGCAAAATCGTGCGCCCGTAGCGCCGCGCGAACAGGGCCTCGTTGGGCAGGATGCTCGCGGTATTGCCGCCGCGCGACTGGCCGAAATCGGCGATCACGTCGTACACCCCGACCGGGATGTCCTCGCGGATCCGCTTGCGCCGCTCATAGGGCAGCGCGTCCTCGACCGCCTGCAGCCCGGCCATGCCGCGCCGCAGCGCCGCCGTTTCTTCCGCGCGGGTGGCGAGCAGGCTCAACGAATAGAAAGCGCGGGTGCCGAGCAGTTCGTCGTCATAGGTCTCGTAGGCGCCGATCTGGGCGTTCAGATGTTTGAACCGGCCGGTCACCCAGGCGGCGTCGCCCGATTCATAATCGTTGGTCAGCAGGTCGCGGGCGCGGTTGCGCAAATAGCCGGCGAATTCGGCATCGTCGGCCTGGAGAAGATCGGCGGCCTGGTTGAGCAGCCCGTGCGCGCGGACCATCTCATCGGCATAAGCCACCGCATAAGGCAGGCCGTAGAGGGTCGATCCCGAGGGCCTCCGCGCCAGCGCCTCAAGCCGAATGCGCAGCCCGGGATGGAGGCCATCAAGCACCGGATGGCGGCGCAGGGCAGCGAGATCGGCGCGCACGCTGGCGGCATCGGCGCGGCGCACGACCGAGCGCGCGTCGGTCAGTTCGGCCCGCTGTTCGGGATGGGCGGCGAGGAAGGCGTCGAACTCGGCCCGGGTGAGGCCCCAGGGATAGACGTTCTTGCCGGGCGGGGCCGCTTCCACGGCGACGAAGGGCTCGCGGCGATTGTCGAGCGTGGTCGCGATCGGCCCCTGGAACAGGCGATAGAGCTGCCATCGGGCATTGTCCTCATGGCGAAGGTTCCGCGCCCGCGCGGCCCGTTCGAGCTGGCGCCGGACCGCGCTGGCGCCGCGATGACGCTGCTCCTCGTAAAGCCTCTGGAAGATCGCCCCGACTTCGAGCAGCTTGGCCACGGCCGCGCGCTCACTGGCGGAGAGGTGGGCGAGATCGGGGGCGAGCCGGATCGTCTGCGTCTTCTCCAAAATCTCGTTCGCCTGGTCGAGCGTATAGGCTTTGCCCTGGGGTGCGGGCTGGGCGGCGAGCGGCAGCGCGGCGGTCAAAGCGATGGCGAGCGGGAGCGCGAGCTTCATCTTCGTTGGTCTCCAAAGGCATCATGATGTGGCCTTTGCGCCGTCAATGCGTCAACAGGCGATGATGCGAGCGGGAGCGGCCCTTTGATCACCCAATATGGCGTGCTTCCCTATCGGCTGGCGGCGGACGGCGCAGTCGAGATCTTGCTGATCACTTCGCGCGAGCGCGGCCGCTGGGTGATTCCGCGCGGCAACCCGATCCCCTTCTTCCTCAACCACGAATCGGCGGCGCGCGAGGCCTTCGAAGAGGCCGGCGTCGAAGGCGGCATCGCCACCGCCTCGCTCGGCACCTATCGCTACGGCAAGCGCCGCCGCTCCGGGGCGGAGGCGGCGGCGATCGTCACCGTCTACGCCTTGCTCGTCACCCGCGAGGCGCCGGCCTGGCCCGAGGACCGCGAGCGCGTCCGGCAATGGTTCTCGCGCGAGGAGGCGGCGGACGCGATCGAGGAAGAGGGTCTGAAAGCGCTGATCCGCGCCTTCGCGCCGGTCCCGGACGACCCCTATCCGCGTGCCTCGCTGGTCGTTATGGGCGTGAACCGAGTCTCCTGGGGATATCGGATGCTGAAATTTATCCGTGCGATCATGCCGCGGGAGGATCGCTTCTTCGACATGTTCGAGCGCCACGGCCAGATCCTGGTCGCCGGCGCCGATGCGATGGCGCGGATGCTGGCCGGCGAGGAGGGCATCCCCAAATCCTGCCAGCTGATCCACGATCACGAAAATGCCGCCGACGACGTCACCCGCGATGTCCTGGTCGCGGTCCGCCGTTCCTTCATCACCCCGTTCGACCGCAGCGCGATCACCGCGCTCACCTCGTCGATGGACGACGCGCTCGACGAGATGTGGCAGACCGCCAAGGCGGTGACGCTCTATGAGGTCGAGCGCTTCGAGCCGCAGATGGTCGAGATGGGCAAGCTCGCCGCCGAGGCGGGGCGGCTGACGCTGGAGGCGCTGCCCTTGCTGCGCAACATCGGCCGCAACGCCGCTCGCCTGCACGAGATCACCGAGCAGATCGTCCATCTGGAGGGACGCGCCGACGAACTCCACGCCACCGGGCTGAAGGCGCTCTACACCGAGCACGCCGCGACCAAACCGATGGCCTTCTTCGTCGGCCGCGAGGTCTATTCGCATATCGAGCGGGTGCTCGACCGGCTCGAGGACGTCGCCGACGAGATCCAGGGCATCGTGATCGATCACGCCTGATGGACGGCTACAGCTTCACCATCATCGCGCTGATCGGCATCGCCTTGCTGTTCGATTTCCTGAACGGCCTGCACGATGCCGCCAATTCGATCGCGACGGTGGTGTCGACCCGGGTGCTGAGCCCGCAAATGGCGGTGGTCTGGGCGGCCTTCTTCAACTTCATCGCCTTCCTCTTCTTCAGCCATGCGGTCGCTGGCACGATCGGCAAGGGGATCATCGATCCGGGTATCGTCACCCCCGCGGTGATCTTCGGCGCCCTGATGGGCGCGATCATCTGGAACCTCGTCACCTGGTTCCTCGGCATCCCGTCGAGCAGCAGCCACGCTTTGGTCGGCGGCCTGGTGGGCGCCGGCATCGCCGCGGGCGGGTTCAACGCGATCGTCGCCGCCGGCGTGATCAAGACCGCGGCCTTCATCTTCCTCGCGCCGATCTTTGGGATGATCATGGCGATCCTGCTGGTCGTGATCAGCTCATGGCTGTTCAAACCGGTTTCGGCGAGCACCTCGGACCGCGTCTTTCGCCGCCTCCAACTGGTCTCGGCCGCGGCCTATTCGCTCGGCCATGGCGCCAACGACGCGCAAAAGACGATGGGGATCATCACCGTCCTGCTCTTCTCGCAAGGCCTGCTCGAGGGCGAGTTCCATGTCCCCTTCTGGGTGGTGATCACCTGCCAGGCGGCGATGGGGCTGGGCACGTTGATGGGCGGCTGGCGGATCGTCCACACGATGGGCTCGAAGATCACCCGGCTGACCCCGCATCAGGGCTTTTGCGCGGAAACGGGCGGCGCGATCATGCTGTTCGGCGCGACCTCCTTCGGCATCCCGGTTTCGACCACCCACACTATCACCGGCGCGATCATGGGCGTCGGCGCGGCGCGGCGCGCCTCGGCGGTGCGCTGGGGCGTCGCCGGCAACATCGTCATCGCCTGGTTCCTCACCATCCCCGCCTCGGCGTTGACGGCGTGGCTGTTCTACGAGCTGACATTGTTGTTCTGAACTTTCGGGACGCGCAGCGTCATGCCGCAATAGATGCGGTCGGGATCGACCAGCTTGTCGTTGTTCATGGCGAAGATCTCACGCCAGCGTTTGGCAGCCCCCAGGCGTCTCAAGGCAATCTTGGAAAGCGTGTCCCTTTGCTCGACGACATACACATCGAAGCTGCCGGGTGCCGGATCCGGTGGCAAATCCTTGTACGTCGAATCCGCCTCCAGGACTTTCGCGACGCCGTCGAGAACGGACGGCCTGTAGAGTTTCTTCTCCGCCAGGCGCTCGGCGGGGGTGTGCCAGCGGCGGAGCGCGGCGATCGAGACGTGACAGACGTCCGTGGGCCCGCCATCGCGCCGCGCACGCCGCCACAGATAATAGGCCACGGCCGACTTGAATCGCGCCCAGCCTCCAAGCTTGGAATGATCGATGCCGTCCAGAGGCTCCGTGAAATCGGGCTTCAGAGAGTAGAGGCGCGAAGACGGCGAAGCATCGAGTTCCAGCCCCGCCAATCGGGCGCCGGCCCAGATCCATTCCAGCGCCTGATCCGAGAGGCCGCGCTCGCCCGCACCGCCGCCGACGGCGCTATGGACGCCCGGGAACCATTTTTGCTGATAGGGCGCGTCCGCATCGGTCGGCTTCTTGCCGGCCTTGGCATTCAACTCGTCGAACCCTTCCCAAAGCGTCGGCTCGAACGCGCGACGGGTTTCGTCGATCGCCAGCGCGTGGCGAGCGCTGCGAACGCTGGGACTGAGCTTCTGGTCATGGAATTGGTGCCTGCCGTTGAAGAGGCTGGCGATCAGATAATAGTTTGGGATGCCGAGCGCACCGACGGTGTCCCAGACGCCGAGATAGGCAATCTGCGGAAGCGGATGGGCAAAATCGGCGCGAAACTTCTCCGCGCGTTCGCCCCAGGGCTTATCGTTGTCGCGCCGGCTTCGATAGAGTTCGATCGCCCGTGGCGTCAGGCCGGCATGCTCGCGGCGTACGATCCCGCAATTCCTGATCAGCCCCACAAAGCTGCGCGCGGTGAAGGCCCCGCGCGAGAAACCGAAGACGAAAATTTCGTCCCCCGGCGTGTAGTTGAAAACGAGGTTGCGGTAGGCCGTGGCGAGATTTCGGGTCAGGCCCCGCCCGAAAACGCCGCCGCCAATCTTTTCGCCTTTTGCGGTGCCGACGCCCTGATCATAGTAGTTCAGCTGAGCGATGCCGTCGCTGCCGAGAGGCAGAACGCTTTCCGCAGTCAAAACGACGTTTGTCGGACAAGGAGCGTCGAGCGCATTCCAGGTCCCGTCGAAATTGAAGACGAGTCGCTTCTTCTCGATTGCCATGCCCCGGATTTATGCATGATCCGCCGACATCGACAATGTTATTTCGGACTCAACACTCCACTACATTGACCGCCAGCCCGCCCAGGCTCGTTTCCTTATAGCGCTCGTTCATGTCGAGGCCGGTCTTGCGCATCGTCTCGATCACCTGGTCGAGGCTGACCCGGTGCGAGCCGTCGCCGACCAAAGCGAGGCGCGAGGCTTCGATCGCCTTGACCGCACCGACCGCGTTGCGTTCGATGCAGGGCACCTGGACGAGCCCGCCGACGGGATCGCAGGTCAATCCCAGATTATGCTCCATGCCGATCTCGGCAGCATTCTCAACCTGGCCCGGGGTGCCGCCGAGCGCGGCGGTGAGCCCGGCCGCGGCCATCGAGCAGGCGACCCCGACTTCGCCCTGGCAGCCGACCTCGGCGCCCGAGATCGAGGCATTTTCCTTGAACAGGGAGCCGATCGCCGCCGCGGTGAGCAGGAAAATACGGGTGCCCTCGTCGGTCGCGCGCGGGGTAAAGCGCTGATAATAACGCAGCACGGCGGGCACGATCCCGGCGGCGCCGTTGGTCGGCGCGGTGACGACCTTGCCGCCAGCCGCATTCTCCTCGTTCACCGCGAGCGCCCAAAGATTCACCCAGTCGAGCACGGTCAGCGGATCCTGAAGCGCGCGCTCGGCCCGCTCGGTAAGCAAGCGGTGGAGCGCCGGCGCGCGGCGCTTGACGTTGAGCCCGCCGGGGAGGATCCCGCCGATCGCCATGCCGCGATCGATGCAGGCCGACATCGCCGCGGCGATCGCATCGAGCCGCGCATCGATCTCCTCGTCGGACAAGGCCGCGCGCTCGTTGGCGCGGGCGATATCGGCGATGTCGGTGCCGTAGCGTTCGGCGATCTCGAGCAATTGATCGCCCGAGCTGTAGGCGTGCGGCACATCCCAGGCGCCTTCGGGCGGGGCGTTGCGCGCCACCGCCGCCTCGTCGACCACCGCGCCGCCGCCGACCGAATAGGAGATTCGGCTCGCCAGCACCGCGCCGTCGGCATCGCAGGCGGTGAAGCGCATGCCGTTGCTGTGGTGCGGCAAGCGCTCGCGTTGCAGGAAGCGCACGTCGGCGGGCTCGTCGAGCGCGATCTCGTGAACGCCGGCAAGGCTGATTCGGCCGGCGGCGCGGATCGTCGCGACGATGCGCTCGGCCGCGTCGGGATCGATGCCGTCGGGCCGCTCGCCGGCGAGGCCGAGCAGGATCGCCCGGTCGGTGGCGTGGCCCTTGCCGGTCAGCGCCAGCGAGCCGTAGAGATCGACGCCGACCCGCGCGGTTCGCTCGAGCAGGCCATCGGCGCGCAGCCCCTCGACAAAGTCGCAGGCGGCCGTCATCGGACCCATGGTGTGCGATGATGATGGGCCGACCCCGATCTTGAAGAGGTCGAAGGTGCTGCAGACCAAGCTTTCTCTCCCGACGCGGCGACATGGGCCGGAAGCGGCGCCATGACAAGGCCAAGCGGACCCTTCGTCCTGCTCGACGACGCCCGTCCCGGCGGGCGGGCGCTGCTTTATCGGACCCCGCTGGCGGTGGTGGAGACGGCGAATTTCGCCGCGGTGCGGCCGTGCCTGCAGCGGCTGCGCGGGCGCCATGCCGCGGGCTTCCTGTCCTACGAGGCCGGCTATGCGCTGGAGGAGAAGCTTGCGCCCCTGCGCCGCGCGCCCGGTGACCTGCCCCTGCTCTGGTTCGGCCTGTTCGACGCGCCCGAGGAGGTCGATGCTGAGGCCTGGCTGCCAGATGCCGCCGGCGCCTTCGCTTCCGCGCCACGCCCGCTGATCGCGCAGACGGATTATGCGGCCGCCCTCGCCAGAGTGAAGGCGCATATCGAGGCGGGCGACATCTATCAGGCCAATCTCACCTTCCAGAATGAGGTGAGCGTCACCGGCGATCCACTCGCGCTCTATGCGGGGCTTCGCCAACGCGCGCGCGCTGGGCATGGCGCCTTGGTGTTTACCGGCAGCCACTGGCTGCTCAGCCTGTCGCCGGAGCTGTTCTTCACCGTCGAACAGGGCGCTGTCACGACCCGGCCGATGAAGGGGACGGCGCCGGCGGGGAGCGATCCGGAAGCGCTTCGGGGCGACCCCAAGAATCGCGCCGAAAATCTGATGATCGTCGATCTGCTGCGCAACGATCTGTCGCGGGTCGCCCGCCCGGGCAGCGTGGAGGTGCCCGAATTGTTCGCGATCGAGAGCTTCCCGACGGTGCTGCAGATGACCTCGACCGTCATTGCCGAACTCGACCCCGGCCTGGGCCCGATCGATCTCCTCGACGCGATTTACCCATGCGGCTCGATCACCGGCGCGCCCAAGATCCGGGCGATGGAGATCATCGCGGGGCTCGAGCAGGAGCCGCGCGGCGCCTATTGCGGGGCGATCGGCAGCCTTGCGCCCGATGGCGATGCCGCCTTCAATGTCGCGATCCGGACCTTGACGCTGGCGCATGGCGCGACCATCGCCCGGCTCGGCCTCGGCTCCGGCATCGTCGCCGACAGCGAGGCCGGCGACGAATGGCGCGAGTGCCTGGCAAAGGGAAATTTCGTGGCGAGCGAGCCGAGCTTCGATCTGCTGGAGACGATGCGCTTCGATCCGCACGACGGCGTCGTCGAGCTCGACCGTCATCTCGCCCGCCTCAAGGACAGCGCCGACGCGCTCGGCTTCGCCTTCGACCGGCACGAGGCGCGCAACGATCTGCAGGCGGCGACCTTCCGCGCCGGGCCGAGCGCGGTGCGCCTCGCACTGTCGCGCCGCGGCGTGCTGGCGATCGAGCTTCGCCCGCTTGGCGAGCCGCCCGACGAGCCCGTCGCGGTCGCGGTCGTGCCGCTGCCGGTGCCGGCGCAGGATCTGCGGCTGCGCCACAAGACCAGCGACCGCGCCTTCTACGACGAGGCCCGCCGCGCCGCCGGCACGTTCGAGATCCTCTTCCGCGACGAAGCGGGCTTCCTCACCGAGGGCAGCTTCACCAATCTGTTCGTCGAGCGCGGCGGCAGGCTGTTGACCCCGCCGCTGGCGCGCGGGCTCCTCCCCGGCGTGCTGCGCGGCCGGCTGATCGAGGAGGGCCGCGCCGAGGAAGCGGATCTGGTCGAGGCGGACCTCATTCACGGCTTCCTGATCGGCAACGCCTTGCGCGGTCTCGTTCGCGCGCGGTTAAGCCAGGCCGTTCTATGAGCCCGCCATGACCCTCGATCGACGCACCTTCCTCGGCCTCGGCGGCGCCTTCGCGCTGGCCGGCACCGCCATCGTCTGGCCGTTCGGGCGAAGCGCCGACGCGCAGCCCGGCCGCTTCCCCTTCCGCCTGAGCGATGCCGAATGGCGCCGCCGGCTGGGCGCCCAGCGTTACGCCATCCTGCGCCAGGGTGGGACCGAGCGGGCGGGCTCGAGCCCGCTCGACCGCGAGCACCGCCGCGGCACCTTCCATTGCGCCGGTTGCAACCACCGCCTGTTCGCCTCGACCACCAAGTTCGACAGCGGTACCGGCTGGCCGAGCTTTTTCCGCCCGCTGCCCGGCGCCGTGGTCGACCGCGCCGACAATACGCTCGGCATGCGCCGCACCGAGACGGTCTGCGCCAATTGCGGTGGCCATCTCGGCCACGTCTTCACCGACGGCCCCCGCCCCACCGGCCTGCGTTACTGCATGAACGGCGCGGCGATGACCTTTCGGGCGGCTTGATCCCTAAATCCTCCCCTGCATTTGCAGGGGAGGGGGACCGCTCGAAGAGCGGTGGAGGGGTTCTTCCGGTGCAAGAGGCCCCTCCACCATGCTTCGCATGGTCCCCCTCCCCTCGAAAGCGAGGGGAGGAATTAAGCGGCGATCGGGAATCTCAGCAGGCGGTCCTGCACGGGGACCAGGGCCTGTGCGTTCGCACCGACGGCTCGCACGATCTCGGGATGATGCGCATCGAGCCCGCCCGTCAGCGAGCCGAAGGCGGGGAGGATCAGCTTGGTCTCCGTGGCGACGAAGCAGCGGCGCGAGACCAGCCGACCGCGATGGCTGATTCGAAGCTTGGGGTGGAAATGGCCGCTGAGCTCGGGGCGCGGCTCTTTTGGGTCGGCCTCGTGGCGCAGGAGCAGGCCATCCACTTCGGCCTCCTCGACGATCGCGCCGCCGCAATGATCCACAAAAGAGGGGTCGTGATTGCCGGTGATCCAGGTCCAGTCGGTGCGCCGGGTGAGCCCGGTGAGCAGCGTTCGCGCCAGTTCCGGCAGGCGGTCGCAGCCGAACTGATCGTGGAAACTGTCGCCGAGACACCAGATCTCTTTCGCACCGGTCGCGGCGACGACCAGTTCGAGATCGGTCAGCGTCGCGATCGAATCGTAGGGCGGCAGCATCTGCCCGCCTTTGGCGAACCAGCTCGCTTTTTCGAGATGGAGATCGGCGACCAGGAGCGCCCGCCGCGCCGGCCAGAACAGCGCGCCCTGGGGCAGCGCCATCAATTCGTGACCTGAGAACGAAAAGCGAACCATCGCTCCGCTATAAAGCGGGCGCGGCGCCTTTCAAGCGGGAAGGATCCGGGTTCAAGCGCAACGGATCAGAAGGACAGCGCCTGCGCCGTGGTCGTCCAGAAGATCAGACCGCCGACGAGAAAGCCCTGGACGACCAACGCGAACGGGTTCTGCAGCTTGTTGAGGATCGACATGGCTCGCTTCCTTTCTCGCTGGGCGTCGGCTGATGCCCGGCTTGCGGCCCGACTCCTAAACGAATCCTGAACTGCGCCGAATCCTCTGCTGCCAACACGACGAAACGCGCGACGAAGCCGACGCCGGGAGGCCCGGCGCCGGCTCGTTCGCCGCCTTTAGGCGTCTTCCCTCACCGGTTCGCGCGCCTCGGCAGGGGCCGATTCGATCGTCGGCGCGGCCTCGACGCCGCCGATCGCGATCTTGCGCGGCTTCATCGCCTCGGGGACTTCGCGCTGCAATTCGATGCGGAGCAGCCCGTCGGCCATGCCGGCGCTGCTGACCTGGACGAAATCGGCCAGCTCGAACTTGCGCTCGAAGGCGCGGGTGGCGATGCCCATGTGCAAATAGCTGCCGTCGCGGCCGCGATCGTCGGCGCGCCGGCCGCTGATCGTCAGCATGTTCTGGTGCGCGACGATATCGATCTCGTCCTGCTTGAAGCCGGCCACGGCGAGCGTGATCCGGTAGCTGTCGTCGCCGAGCTTTTCGATGTCGAACGGCGGATAATTGTCCTGCTCGGCCCGGCTCGCAGTTTCGAGAAAATCGAAGAGGCGGTCGAAGCCGACGGTGGAGCGGCGGTAGGGGGAAAGATCGTAACCACGCATATTCATGTCCTCCATTGAGCAACAATCCGGGCGGCCCTCAAAAGGCGCCAACCCATTGGCTTGCCGGGAGAAGCGGGGGTTCCCGGTTCCCCGGCGGAGGACATTTAGGAAGCGTTGGGGCGGCTTCAAGAGGGGTCCGAAACGATCCCTTTTCGCGGCAAATGGCTGGCCACGATGGCGGCCAATTCCTCGATCCCGAACGGCTTTTTCAGCACCGCGACCTCGCCGCCCAGCGCGCCTTCCAGCTGATCGCTTTCGGCGAAGCCGGTGACGAAGACGATCGGCAGTTGCGGGTGGCGCCGGCGCAAGGCCCGGGCCAGCTCGGCGCCGTTCATCCCCGGCATGGCGAAATCGATCAGCGCCAGATCGGGCGCTCGGTCCGCCAGCGCCGCGAGCGCCGCTTCGGCGTCGGCCAGCGTCTCGACGCGGTGGCCGAGCCCGATCAGCACGTCGGCGAGGAAGGCCCGCACGTCGGCATCGTCGTCGACCACCGCGATCCGCGCCGCCGCGGGCTGGGCCGGGCCGGGCCGCGTTCCCGCGGGCTCGACCGCGACCCCCTCGGCACCGATCTCGCCGGAGACCTGCGGCAGCAGCAGCCGCACGATCGTGCCCTTGCCCTCCGCGCTCTCGATCCTCAGCGCGCCGTGCGACTGCCTCACGATTCCATAGACCTGCGCAAGCCCCAGCCCCGTACCCTTGCCGAACGGCTTGGTCGAAAAGAAGGGCTCGGTGGCGCGGGCGGCGACTTCGGGCGCCATCCCCTGGCCGGTGTCCGCCACCGCGATCGCGACGTAGCAGCCGCCTTCCAGGTCGAGCCCTCCCGGCTCCTCGACCAGGCCGGTCGAGATGGTCAGCGTGCCGCCGTCGGGCATCGCGTCGCGGGCGTTGATGGCGAGATTGAGGATCGCGTTCTCGAGCTGATTCTCGTCGCACAGGGCACGATCGACCTCCGGCGAGAATTCGGTGCGCACGTCGATCCCGCCGCCGATCGTGTGGCGCAGCATCAGCTTCATCGTCTCGATCACCCGGTTGACCGGCACCGGCGCCATCCGGATCCGCTGGATTCGCGAGAAAGCGAGCAATTGCCCGGTGAGCTTGGCGCCGCGCCGGCCGCTCTCCAGCGCCGCCTCGGCGATGCGCTTGAGCCGCGGCTCCTCGATGCCGCGCACGAGCAGTTCGAGCCCGCCGATCACCGGGGTCAGCAGATTGTTGAAATCGTGCGCGATGCCGCCGGTGAGCTGGCCGACCGCCTCCATCTTCTGCGCCTGGCGCAGCGCCTCTTCGGCGCGCTCGCGCTCGCCGACTTCGGCCTGCAGCCGATCGAGCGCGGCGCGAAGATCGGCGGTGCGCGCCTCGACCCGGCCTTCGAGCACGCTCTCCGCTTCCTTCCAGGCGGTGATGTCGTGGGCGACGCCGATGAAACCGACATGTTCGCCATGGGCACCCCAGCGCGGCTGCGAGATCGAGCGCAGCCAGCGCCAGCCATGCTCGCCGCTGCGGAAGCGTCCCTCGAGCGTGAAAGTCTGCAACGCCGCCTCGCCGGCGATCGACTGGGCGATGATGCGATCGATGTCGTCGGGATGGATGATGCTGCGCCAGTCGAGGTCGATCGCCTCCTGGTAGGTGACGCCCATGAACTCGCAATAGGCCCGGTTGACGAAGCTGCGCTTGCGATCGAGCTTGGTCACCCAGATCGGCACCGGCGCGCTGTCCGCGATCAGCCGGAAGCGCTCCTCGCTCTCGCGCAACCGCTCTTCCACCGCGCTGTCGCGGCCGACCGCGCTGACCGTGCCGAACAGGCCCGCGACCTTGCCGTCCTCGCCGAGGATCGGATTGTAGCCGAAGGTCAGCCAGATCGGCTCCTCAATGCCGTCGCGGCGCAGGATCCGCGGCTCCGATTCGAAGGACAGGGTCTCGCCCGCCAAAGCGCGCTCGGCATTGGGGCGAATCCGTTCCTCCCACACGTCGGCCCAGATCTCGCGCACCGGCCGGCCCTGGGCGGGGCCGCGATCGCCCAGAATCTCCGCATAGCCGTCATTGTAGACGAGGTAGAGCTCGGGGCCCCAGCCGACGAACATCGGCACGGTCGAGCCCAGGATCATCGAGACCGCGGTCTTCAGCGATTGCGGCCAGCCTTCGACCGGGCCGAGCGGGGTCGCGCTCCAATCCTGCCGCCCCGCCTGCGACCAGATCGGCGAGCCGGGAAACGGGGCCGGCCGCGCGAAATCGGGCTCTGGGGAAATGCGGTCCATCGAACGCTCGTCGCTTCCTCTCGCTTCGCTCCCGGGCGGTTCAGGGCCTCGCCGCGCCCTGCTGCACCTGCCGAAGCACGCGCAGCAGATTGCCGCCCATCATCTTCGCGATGTCGGCCTCCGAAAACCCCTCGCGGCGCAGCCGGGCGGTGATCCTGGGCAGCAGCGAGACGTCGTCGAGGCCGATCACCCCGCCGCCGCCGTCCCAATCGGCGCCGAGCCCGACATGATCGACCCCCATCACCGCGATCGCATGGAGCATCGCCCGCATGAACAGCTCGAAATCGGCGCTCGTATAGGGCCGCTGCGCATCGAGCGCGGCCTTGTCGGCGAGCAGCCGCCGGCGCTCCGCTTCGGACAGGCTGGCCCAGCGCGCCTGCCGCCGTTCGATCGCCTCGCGCTCGGGCGAGCCGTCATGGGCGACGAAGAACAGGGTGTTCATGAACATCACCCCGCCCGCCCGCGCCAGCCGGCGCATCCGCGCATCGTCGATGTTGCGGGGGTGATCGCGGATCGCGTCCGGCCCGGAATGGGAGAGCACGATCGGCACCCGGCTCAGCGCCAGCATCTGATCGAAGGCGGCGTCCGAACTGTGGCTGCCGTCGATGACGATGCCGAGCCGGTTCATCTCAGCCACCCACTCCCGCCCCAGCGGCGACAGCCCGTTCCAGCGCGCCTCGCCCGTGGTCGAATCGGCGAGCTGGTTGGTGCGGCTGTGCACCGGCCCCGCCATCCTCAGGCCGAGCCGGTGGAAGCTCGTCAGCAGCGACAGATCCTCGCCGAGCGGCCAGCCATTTTCCATGCTGATGAAGGCGATCCTCTTGCCCTCGCGGTGCAACCGTTCGGCGTCGTCGGCGGTCAGCGCCAGCCCCATCTGCCCACGATTCTCGCCGATCACGCGCAGGATCGCGGCGGCGCGGACCAGCGCCTTGTCGCGCGCCTCGGCATAGCCGGCCGGGGTTAGGTCGCCCTGCGCGGTGTAGACGACGAAAAAGCCGCCATCGAGCCCGCCCATTTCCATCCGCGGCAAATCGGTCTGGCTGCCGTCTTCGGCATGGCGGTGAAGCTGGCTGAAATCCCACAGCCCGTCGTCGAAGCGCGAGGGGATATCGAGATGGGTGTCGAGCACGATCATCCGCTCGTGCATGTGGCGGTCCTGCGCCGTCACCTCCGGCGCCTGGGCGGAGGCGGGAATGGCGAGAGTCAGCGCCAGCACGGGGATCGAAAGCAGGCGCATCGTCAATTCTCCTCTTTGCTCACGATCCGCTCGAGCCCCTGGCGAAGGGCCTCGGCGGAATGGCCGATGGCCTGCGCGAGCAGCGCCGCGCGAAGCTCCTCGACACTGCCCTGATCGGCGCCGCAATCGTTGCAGCGGATCGCTGAGCCATCGCCCAATCCCTCGGGCAAGCTGTAATTGGCGCTGCCGCAGGCGTCGCAATGAATTTCGACCGAGACGTCCATGCTGCTTCATTGTCTCCGCGAGTCGAACCGCCATGGCAAAGCTCAGCCGGTTCGACAATGTGGACGGATATTTTCCGCTATGTTAGGTCGTCTTCGATAGCGGCCTCGGGACGGAGTATAAGCGTGACGAAGATCAGTTTTTTGAGCAGGCTGCTCGGTGACGGTAACGGCCTGCTGCGTAGCTTCGATCCCGCCGGGGCTGCGCTGGATCTGCATTTCGGGTCGAGGCTCCTGGAGATCCTCAAGCTTGCCAGCCCTGACCCTGTGGCGACCCCCGTCGAGGGGCGACCCCTCGCCGGCGGACCCGCGCCCGTCGCCACGGTCCGATTCGCGGCGGTCGATCGCGAAGCCCCCGCCGCCACGCTCGCTCCGCAGATCGGGCAGGGGTCCGACGGGCTGTTCAGCTTCGACGCGGCAAATGGCGACCCCACCATCACCGTGGTCGTGGACTGGCCGTGGAAGCTGGCGAACCACTTCACTCCGATCACCACCGACTCCGGCGTGACGCCGCAGAAGGACCCCGTCGGCTGGGTCGAGGCCTATCTCGCCCAGGTCGCCATGGCCAGGCCGCTGCTGGTCGAGTTCAGCGCCGATGCGTTTGCCGAAATGGCCCAGGATCCGGCCTCTCTGAACTGGGCCGGTGAGGCGCGCGACGTGCTCGGCCTGTCGGGCGACTTCTCGGCCGGCTTCGCGCTCGGCGGGGCCTTTTTCGGCATTGGCCGGGTCGTGATGGCTGAGGGCAACGACTACGATCTCGTCGCCGACGACACTTTGGTCGCGGCGGGCCGCATTCTGGTGATCGAGGGGAACGATGTCGGCGACGGCAACAGCCTCAGCTTCGACGGCAGCGCCGAGACGGACGGCCGCTTCAGTTTCGTCGGCGGCCGGGGCGACGATACATTCTTCGGCGGTGCCGGAGACGACCGGATCGAAGGCGGCGATGGCGCGGATCGCCTGTCCGGCGGCGGGGGGGGCGACGTCTTCGTCTATCTCGGCGCCGGCGATTCGACCGGTGGCGGCTACGATACGATCGCCGATTTCGATCCCGCCGCCGACCGCATCGATCTCGCCTCGACAGTGAGCGGATTCGGGGCGGCGGTCACGGCCGGCGCGCTGTCGAGCGCGACCTTCGACAGCGATCTCGCGGCGGCGCTCGGCGCGCTCGGCGCCTCGCAGGCGGTCTGGTTCGCCCCCGACACCGGTGATCTGGCCGGCCAGGTCTTTCTCGTCGTCGACGGCAACGGGCAGGCCGGCTATCAGTCGGGCGAGGATTTCGTGATCGCCTTCGCCGGCACCCCGCTCGCGGACCTTACGGGCCACACCGCCATCTTCATCTGACCGGCGCCGTCAATCCGTCCGCATCGCGATTTCGGCGAGGCTTTCGGCCTCGATCAGCAAGGCGTCGTCGGCACTGCCCTGGGCCATGCGCTCGCGGCCGATGATGACCAGCACCGGCACCGCCATCGGCGAGACCCGGTCGAGCGCGACGTGCACCATCGTCCCCTGCGCCCGATCGAGCAGCCGGGCCAGCCGGCCGACGTCGGTGAGCCGCTCGCGGGCGTCGTTCCAGGCCGCCTTGAGCAGCAGATGATCGGGCTCGTAGCGGCGCAGCACGTCGTAGATCAGGTCGGTCGAGAAGGTCACCTGCCGGCCGGACTTGCGCTTGCCCGGATGGTGGCGCTCGACCAGCCCGCCAATCACCGCGACTTCGCGAAACGCCCGTTTGAGAAGGTGCGAGCCCTGTACCCACTCGACGAACTCGTCCTCCAGGATGTCGGATGAGAACAGCGAGGCGGGGTCCTCGATCGGGTCGAGCCCGTAGCAGGCGAGTGCATAATCGTTGGAGACGAAGCCGAGCGGCCTCAGCCCGGCGCTCTCCATCCGCCGGGTGATCAGCATGCCGAGCGACTGGTGCGCGTTCCAGCCTTCGAAGCTGTAGGCGACCATATAGTGGCGATGCTCGTGCGGGAAGGTTTCGACGAGCAGCTCGTCGGGCGCGGGCAGGCGCGAGCGATAATCCTGCACGCCGAGCCAGTCGCGGACATCGTCGGGAAAGCGCGGCCATTGTTCGCGGTCGTGGAGGAAATGGCGGACCCGGTCGGCGAGGTTGGTCGACATCGCCATGCGCGCGCCGAGATAGGTCGGGATCCGCGCCGATTTGGCGCTCGCCCGGACGATCAGATCGGTGCCGTCGAGCTTTTCGACCTCGAGCACCAGCCCGGCGAAATAGAAGGTGTCGCCCACCATCAGCGTCGAGGCGAAATTGTCCTCGACCGTGCCGAGCTTGCGCCCGCCGCGAAAGCGCACATCGTAGAGCGGGACGTCGACGATGATCCCGGCATTCATTCGGTGCTGCTGAATGAAGCGGGGGTGGCTGACCCGCCATGTGCCATCGGGTCCGCGCGTCAGCCGCTTGAACTTGTCATAGGCCTTGAGCGCATAGCCGCCGCTTTCGATGAAGCCGAGCACCTGCGCGAACAGCTCGTGGGTGAGGCCGGCATAAGGCGCGGCGCCGCGCACCTCCTCCAGCATCGCTGCTTCCTCGAACGGCCCGGCGCAGGCGCAGGCCATCAGATGCTGGGCGAGCACGTCGAGCGCGCCGGGGCGGAACTGTTCGGCGTCCAATTCGCCCTCGTCGATCGCGTCGAGCGCCGCCCGCGCCTCCAGATATTCGAAGCGGTTGCCGGGGACGAGGATCGCCTCGCTGGGCTCGTCGAGCCGGTGATTGGCCCGCCCGATCCGCTGCAACAGGCGCGAGCTGCCCTTGGGCGCCCCCATCTGGACGACGAGATCGACATCGCCCCAATCGACCCCGAGATCGAGGCTGGCGGTGCACACCAGCCCGCGCAGCCGCCCCGACGAGACCGCCGCCTCGACCTTGCGCCGCGCCTCGATCGAGAGCGAGCCGTGATGGATGCCGATCGGCAGCGTGTCGTCATTGGCCGCCCACAGATCCTGGAAGATCAACTCGGCCAAAGAGCGGGTGTTGCAGAAGACGAGCGTCGTCTTGTGCCGCTCGATCTCGCGCATCACGTTGTGCGCCGCCCAGCGCCCCGAATGGCCGGACCAGGGAATGCGCTCGTCCTCGGGCAGCATGATCGAAATCTGCGCCTCCGCGCCCGGATCGCCGAGCACGGTTTCGACCATCTCGATATCGCCATGCGGCGCCAGCCAGCCGCGATAGGCCTCCGGGTCCGCCACCGTCGCCGAAAGGCCGAACCGGCGCAGCTCGGGCCGGATCGCCTGCAGCCGCGCCAGCGACAGGCTGAGCAGATCGCCCCGTTTGCCGGTCGCGAAGGCGTGGATTTCGTCGACCACCACCGTCGAAAGCCCGTCGAACAACGTGAGACTATCTTCGTGGCTCAACAGCAGGCTTAGCGATTCGGGCGTGGTCAGCAGGATCTGCGGCGGCCGCGCCCGCTGCCGCGCCTTGCGATCCGACGGCGTGTCGCCGGTCCGGGTCTCGACCCGGATGGGCAATCCCATCTCGGCGATCGGGGTGAGCAGATTGCGCTGCACATCGACCGCCAGCGCCTTGAGCGGCGAGATGTAGAGCGTGTGCAGGCCTTCCGACGGCGCCTCGACCAGTTCGGTGAGGCTCGCCAGGAACCCCGCCAGCGTCTTGCCCGCCCCGGTCGGCGCGACGAGCAGCGCACTTTGTCCGGCCCGGGCGGCGGCGAGCATCTCGAGCTGATGCCGGCGCGGCGCCCAGCCCTTGCCGGCGAACCAGGCGGCGATCACCGGGGGGAGGACGGGCGCCGTCATCCCCCCTTATACCGTCTCATTCGGAATCGTCTTGCCCGGTCCGGCGCTTCTCTTCCTCTTCGGCATAGACCCGGCGCGTGCCCGCCTCACTGACTTCTTTGGGAATCCGCGAGCGGCGGTTGCGGATCAGCGCATAGGCCAAAGCGAGGAGCAGGACGACCGGGCCGACGATCGTCAGCAAGGTCCAGGAAAATCCACCGCTATCCATGGGTCGCGAACTCCTTGCGTACGGACGGCTTGGCCGCCCTGATGTCTCGCCCCATATAAAGGTCATGGCGCGTCTCGGTTCCTGGCTTAAGCCCTTCCCGGAAGGGATTTATGTGAAGCCGGCCGACGCCTGGATCGATCCCTCCGAGCCCAAGGCGATCGCCTTGGTCACCCACGGCCATGCCGATCACGCGCGCGGCGGCCATGGCAAGGTCTTCGCGACGCCGGAGACGCTGGCGATCATGGGCTGCCGCTACGGGCCGCAAAGCGGGGTCGAAATGGCCTATGGCGAGAGCGTCCGGATCGGCGAGGTGGACGTGAGCTTCGTCCCCGCGGGCCATGTCCTGGGCTCGGCGCAAATCGTGCTCGAACATGGCGGTGAGCGGATCGTCGTCTCGGGCGATTATAAGCGCCGCCCGGATCCGACCTGCACACCGTTCCAACCGGTGCCCTGCGACGTCTTCATCACCGAGGCGACCTTCGGCCTCCCCGTCTTCCGCCATCCCGCCACCGCCGGCGAGGTCGATCGGTTGCTGTTGCGCCTGCACGACAATCCGGATCGCTGCATCCTCGTCGGCGCCTATGCGCTCGGCAAGGCGCAGCGGCTGATCATGGAGTTGCGCGGCCGTGGTCATCACGCGCCGATCTACATCCACGGCGCGCTCGAGCGGCTGTGCGCGCTCTACGTCCAGTTCGGCATTCCGCTCGGCGAACTTCGCCCCGCCACCGGAGTCGCCAAGGACGAGCTCAAGGGCCATATCATCCTCGCCCCGCCCGGCGCGCTCAACGACCGCTGGTCGCGCCGCCTGCCCGATCCGATCACCGCCATGGCCTCGGGGTGGATGCGCGTGCGCCAGCGCGCCCGCCAGCGCCTCGTCGAAATGCCTTTGATCGTCTCCGACCATGCCGATTGGGACGAGCTCACCCAGACGATCCGCGAACTCGCTCCCCGCGAAGTGTGGATCACCCACGGCCGCGAAGAGGCGCTCAAACACTGGTGCATGACCCACCAGATCAAGGCCCGCGAGCTCAACCTTGTCGGCTATGAGGATGAGGACGATTAGGCCCGCAGCCACAACCCGAAGGCCAGCCCCGCCAGCACCAGTATTCCCCAGCGCACCTGCCGTTCGAGCGCGAAATCCTCGCGCTGGGTGATCAGATAGGCGCTGGCCGCCATGATCGGCGGGAGCAGGCCCATGGAGAGCAGTGCGCCGGCCCACCGCCCGCCATAAGCGAAGCCGGCGATCGCAAGCGCGGCCCAGGCGGCGCAGAAGAGCAGGGGCTCGAGGTGCAGCTTCGGCATCAATGCCCCGCCTGCGCGCCGCGCTTGACGCCCGACGAAGCGAGCTGCTCGTCGATCTGCGCGACGAGGCGGTCGAGCCCTTGCTGGTCGGCCGCCTCGGCGCGGGCGACGAGCACATCCTGGGTGTTCGACGCGCGCAGCAGCCACCAGCCGTCGGCGGTGTTGACCCGGGCGCCGTCGGTGCGGTTCACTTCGGCGCCCGAGGCGGCGAGCCGGTCGAGCACCTCGTCGACCACCGCGAACTTGCGGCTTTCATCGACCTGGAAGCGCATTTCGGGCGTATTGAGCACCGGCGGCATCGCCGACTTCAAGGCGGTCAGCGAACCGCCCAGCCTGGTCACCGCGCGGATCAGCCGCACCGCCGCGTAGAGCGCGTCGTCATAGCCGTAATAATCGTGCGCGAAGAAGATGTGGCCGGACATCTCGCCGGCGAGCGGCGCGCCGGTCTCCTTCATCTTCGATTTGATCAGGCTGTGGCCGGTCTTCCACATCAAGGGCACGCCGCCCAATTCGGCGATCCGGTCGTAGAGCGCCTGGCTCGCCTTGACGTCGGCGATGATCGTCGCGCCCGGCAGCTCGGCGAGCAGCGGCTCGGCGAGGATGGCGAGCAATTGATCGCCCCAGACCACCCGGCCCTCGCCGTCCACCGCGCCGATCCGGTCGCCGTCGCCGTCGAAGGCGATGCCGAAATCGAGTCCCTTGTCGGCGACCAGCGCCTTCAGGTCCGCGAGATTGGCCTCCTCGGTCGGATCGGGATGGTGGTTGGGGAAGCGGCTGTCGACGTCGGTGTAGAGCAGATGATGTTCGCCCGGCAGCTTCGCCGCGAGCTTCTCGAGCGCCGGCCCGGCGGCGCCGTTGCCCGCGTCCCAGCCGATCCGAAAGGCGCCGCCGTCGAAGCCCTCGAGCAGGCGATCGACGTAGCGGTCGAGCATGTCCTCGTCGCGCACCGTTCCGCTGCCGCTCTCCCAGTCGCCGGCCTGCGCCATCTCGCCCAGATTGCGGATGTCGGCACCAAAGAAAGCGCGGCCGAACAGGACCATCTTGAAGCCGTTATATTCGGCCGGGTTGTGGCTGCCGGTGATCATCACCCCGCCGTCGACGTCGAGCACGGCCTCGGCATAATAGAGCATCGGCGTCGGCCCGAGTCCGATCCGGACCACGTCCGCTCCACTCTGCGTCAGGCCGCGGACCAGCGCCTCTTCGAGCACGAGCGAGCTTTCCCGCCCGTCGCGGCCGACCGCGACGCTGGTGCCGCCGCCGCGCCTGATCAAAGTCGCGATGCCGCGCCCGATCGCATAAGCATCGTCCGGGCCGAGGGTTGAGCCGACGATCCCGCGAATGTCATATTCGCGAAGCGAGGTCGGGTGGAAGCTATGGGTCACTTGATTCTCCGTCAGGACAGCCGCCCCGATCGTTTCAGCTCATCGACCAGCGCGTCGCGCGCCGCATTAACCCGTGTTGCAAGCTCGGCGGAACCCCCGGCGTCGGGATGGACCTTGGAAATCAACCGCCGGTGCGCCTCGCGAATATCCTCCAGCGTGGCAGTCTCGCTCACCCCCAGCAGCGCGCGCGCCTCGCCCGGCGGCACCTTCTTGGGCCCCGCCGCCCGTCCGCGCCACCACAGATAGATCACGCCCGCCAGAGCGAGCCCCAGGATCAGCTTGGCGATCATCCGGCCATCGCCTTCACGCGGGCCGGCTCGGTGGCGCCGGCCGCTTCGGGCAAGGCCAGGCCCGCGATCATCTCGCGCAGCTCCTGCCTCGCCGCGATATGGCTGACGCACACGCCCTCGATCGCGCCAAGGTCCAGGAGCGTCAGCCCCTTGGGGAAGAGCTCGCGATAGATCACCCGCTCGCCAAGCCCCGGAATGATCCGGAACCCCACCCGGCGCGAAAGCTCGCCCAGCGCCTCGCCCACCCGGCGCATGTTGCGCGCCTCGATATGCTGCATCCGGTTCCTCAGCACGACCCAATCGACGCTGGCGCCCTGCTCCTTGGCGCGCTGGGTGCGGCTGTTCCAGACCAGTTCGGCGTAGAAGCTGGGCTTGCGCACCCGATAGGTCTCGGCATCGACCTCGCCGATCAGATCGAGATCGACGAAGCTGTCGTTGATCGGCGTGACCAAAGTGTCGGCGCGCACCATCGCCGCCCGCGCATGGGGATCGTCGCGGCCGGGCGTGTCGATGACCAGGAACTCGGCGCCCTCGCCGAGCCGCGCCATTGCGTCCTCCAGGCTTTCCCCCTTGGCCGGATCGAAGGTCGCATGGACCGGCATCGGCAGCTCCGTGCCGAGCCTGCGGATCGTCGCCGCCCGATTGTCGAGATAGCGGCCGAGGGTGCGCTGGCGGGTGTCGAGATCGAGCGCGGCGACGCTCCGGCCCTGCGCCGCCAGCGCCACCGCCGCATGCACCGCGGTGGTCGATTTGCCGGTGCCGCCTTTCTCATTGGCGAAGGTGATGATGTGCGGCATGAACGCGTGAACTCCGGGCACTTGATCAACGGCTGAGCGAGCCGCTACTGGCCCCGTTCCAGTCTCTATCGGAGCCCGATTGGCGGTGCAAATCATCCGTGACCCCGAGTTGCTAAGCGAGGCGGTTGCGGCGTTGAGGGCAGGCGGTGGCAGCATCGCTTTCGTGCCGACCATGGGCGCGCTCCACGCCGGCCATCTCGCGCTCGTGGCGGAGGCGAAGACACGCGCGACCCATGTCGTCGCCTCGATCTTCGTCAACCCGACCCAGTTCGGCGCCGGTGAGGATCTCGCCGCTTATCCGCGCCGCGAGGCCGGCGACGCCGCCCTGCTCGACGAGGCCGGGGTGGCGATCCTGTGGGCGCCCGAGGTCGAGACCATGTACCCGGATGGCCCCGCCGCCACCCATCGCGCCGGCAGCGCCGCCCAAGGCCTCGACGGCGACGCCCGCCCCGGCCATTTCGACGGCGTGGTGACCGTCGTCGCGCGCCTGTTCGATCAGGTGAAGCCCGATATCGCCCTCTTCGGCGAGAAGGACTATCAGCAGCTCGCCGTGATCCGGCAATTGGTTGCCGCCGAGCATATATCGGTTGAGATCGTCGGCGTACCGACCCAGCGCGACGCCGACGGCCTCGCTTTGTCCTCGCGCAACGCCTATCTCTCCGACGAGGAGCGGCTGGCGGCGCGAGCGTTGCCGCGAGCCTTGGGCGAGACCGCGCAGGCGATCACCGGCGGCGCGGACCTCGCCGAGGCGCTGGCCAAGGCCCGCGCCCGGCTCGCCGCGGCGGGCTTCGATCCGATCGATTATATCGCCCTTCACGATGCCGAGACGCTGGCGCCGATGACCGCGCTCGACCGCCCGGCCCGCCTGCTCGCCGCCGCCCGCCTCGGCCGCACCCGCCTGATCGACAACCTCCCTGTCTCGCCCGCCCAAACTTCCTAACCGGCGCGTTAACCATTTGTTGGGAGATGGCGCCCCAGAACCGCCTCAACGACAAGCAAGGGGCGTCGAAAATGGGTCACAGTCGGAAAACGCAGATCTTCCTGGTCGAAAGCCGGATCAACGACGCGGCGCAAGGCGACATCCAGGCGCTGTACGAATTGGGCGTCGCTTATTCGACCGGCAGCGGCGGGGTCGAGATCGACTGTGTCGAGGCCCATAAATGGTTCAACCTCGCCGCCCTCAACGGCAGCGCGCTCGCCCAGGAAGCCCGCGCCGACATCGCCGAAGACATGACCGCCCGCGAAATCGCCGAAGCCCAACGCCAGGCCCGCGCCTGGCTCACCGACATGGCCGACGCCCGCCGCGCCGCCTGACGGCCCCAGAAGGCCGTCACCCCAGCGAAGGCTGGGGTCCAAACGGACTCGCCGCTACTTTATCCGTTGATATGCTCGAACAGATCGTCCCAGCCGGCGTTCGCCTGCTCGATCAGCTTCGTCTTCCACTGCCGCTTCCAGGCCTTCATCGCCTTCTCTCGCGCAATCGCGTCCTCGATCCGCTCGAAAGGCTCGCAATAGACCAGTCGCGTCAGGCCATAGCGCTTGCAGAAGGCCGAACCCTCGCCTTCGCGGTGTTGCCACACTCGCCGGGCGAGGTCGCTGGTCACGCCGATGTACAGCGTCCCGAACGGCGCATCGGTCATGATGTAGACCCAGCCCCCTCTCATCCGTTCGGTATCGCGCGAAGTCCGCTGGGATGCCAGCCTTCGCTGGCATGACGGGGATGGGGCAGAATCCCCTTTATCCGTCACCCCATCTAAGGCTGGGGTCCAAGCCGACTTGTCATGCGCCGCTCAGCCACCCCGTCGAAACGGCGCCATCTCCTCCAGCGCGGCGATCTCGCGCGCCACCGCCGGCCGCTCCCGCGCCAGATAATCCGCCACCGCGTCGCGGAACCTGGGATCCGCGACATAATGGGCCGAGAAGGTCGTCACCGGACGATAGCCGCGCGCCAATTTGTGCTGGCCCTGCGCACCCGCCTCGACCCGCTTCAGCCCCAATTCGATCGCCGCTTCGATCGCCCGGTAATAGCAAAGCTCGAAATGCAGATAGGGCACCTCGTCCAGCGCCCCCCAATAACGGCCGTAAAGAGCCTCGCCGCCGATCAGGTTGAGCGCTCCCGCGAGCGGCCGCCCGTCCCTGAGCGCCAGGAAGAGCAAAAGCCGCTCCCCCATCCGCGCGCCGAGCAAGGAGAAGAAGGAGCGGGTCAGATAAGGCTGCCCCCATTTGCGGGCACCGGTATCCTGATAGAAGGCCCAAAAGGCGTCCCAATCCGCCTCGCTGATCTGCGCGCCGCCCAGAGCGACGATCTCCAGCCCCTCGACCGCCCGCGCCCGCTCCTTGCGGATCGCCTTGCGCTTGCGCGACGACAAGGTGTCGAGAAACGCGTCGAAACTGGCGAAGCCCTGGTTCAGCCAATGGAACTGGCTGTCGGTGCGGATCAGCCAGCCGGCCCGCTCGAACAATCCCACCTCCTCGGGCGCGATGAAGGTCGCATGGGCCGAGGACAGGCCGTGCGCGTCCACCAATTGTTGCGCCGCGGCGATCAGCGCCGGCGCGAGCGCGGGCTCGCGCGCGAGCAGCCGCCGTCCCGGCACCGGCGTGAACGGCACCGCGATCTGCAGCTTGGGATAATAGTCCCCGCCGGCCCGCTCGAAGGCGTCGGCCCAGCCCTGATCGAAGACATATTCGCCCATCGAGTGGCTCTTCACATAAGCCGGCATCACCGCCGCCGGCCGGCCGTCCACGCCGTCGATCGCGATCGGCACCGGCTGCCAGCCCGTCCGCGCGGTCGCGCTCCCCGACTCCTCCAGCGCCGAGAGGAAGGCGTGGCCGAGGAACGGATCGGCCGTCCCCGCGCAAGCGTCCCAATCCGCCGCCGCGAAGCTCGCCACGCCGGGCGCTAGCCGCGCGAAGACCGGCTCCTCGCTCATCCCCTGGGCTCGCGTTCGTAGATGATCTGGCTGGCATGTTCGGCCGCCCGCGCCCGTTCGGCCAGGCTGCGCACCGTCCAGGTCAACACCGGCATTCTGGCCATCTTGTGTGCGCTGGCGAAGCGCGAGGGCAGGTCGCGAATGTCATAGGCCAGGAAATCGGCCCGCGCCCGTCGAAGCGCAAGCGGCCGCTCGTAAAGCCCGCGCCAGCCGCGCCCGCTTTCCGTCACCACCAGCCCGCGCAGCCGCGCCGGCGCGGCCCTCGCGAACCAGCGCCCGACCTCGGGGTTGAACGACATCACGCCCACCGCGCCCTGATAGCCGGCCAGCGCCGCCTCTACGCTTCGGCAAAGCCCGGCGACGTCCCGCTCCGGCGCCTTCACCTCGATCAGCAGCGAGGCCCGCCCCGCGATCAGCGCCAGCACTTCGCCCAGCGTCGGGATCGTCTCGTCGGTGCCGGTCAGCCGCAGCCGTTGCAGCTCCGCCGCTTTGTGGGCGACCACCAGCCCGTCGCGCCCGGCGAGCCGCTCCAGCTTGTAATCGTGGAAGACCATCGCCTGGCCGTCGGCGCTGACCTGGACGTCCAGCTCGATGCCGTGCCCGGCGGCGATCGCGGCCTCGAACGCGGCACGGCTGTTCTCGATCACGCCCGCGCCGTGCAGCCCGCGATGCGCGAACGGCTTCGCGATCAGCCTCGTAAGGTCAGACTGCCGGCTTGACCGCGACAATCGCGTCGACCTCGACGGCGGCACCCAGCGGCAGCACGGGCACGCCGACCGCGCTTCGGGCGTGGCGCCCGGCTTCGCCGAACACCCGCTCCATCAATTCCGAGGCGCCATTGGCGACCTTGGGCTGATCGGTGAAATGCGGATGCGAGGCGACGAACGCGCCCAGCTTCACGATCCGCTCGACCCGGTCGAGCGACCCCAGAGCCGCCTTCATCTGCGCGAGCAGCATCACCGCGCAGCGTTCCGCCGCCTCGCGGCCATGCTCGACGTCATAATCCTCGCCGAGCAGACCGGTGATCAGCGAGCCGTCGGCGCGGAAGGGCAGCTGCTCCGAAATATAGAGCATGCCATTATGCTCCACCGTCGGCACATAGGATGCGACGGGCGCTGCGGGCTCGGGGAGGGTCAGGCCGAGCTCGGTGAGGCGGGCGGAAATGGTGTCGGTCATGGCGCCTTCGTAAGCACCGGCGCCGGCGCGCGGTCAAGCTTGTCCAGGATCCAGGGCAGGGCCTCGTCCCAATGGTCGATCCGGGCATGGGCGTGCGCGGCCGCCGGAGTCACCGCGGCGAGCTTGGGTTCGGCGATCATGTGCAGCCGCCACACGTCCGGCGCGTGCGTCGCGACCGAATCGTGATGGACCGCGAGGTCGTCGACGAACACCGCCGCGCTCGGCCGCATCGTCTCGATCAATTCGAGCACCGGCCGGCCCTTGCCGCCGCGATTGCACAGCACCCGGTGGCGGATGTCGAACGCGGCCAGCTGCGCCACCCGGCCCGCCTCATAGGCGTCGCCGATATTGGTGAGGATGACGATGTCGGCATGGTCCTCGATCGCCTTCAGCGCCTCGGCCGCGCCGGGAACGATGTTCTGCCGGTGCATCTCGCGGTCGAAGAACAGGTCGAGCAACGCCCAGACCCGTTCCTCCTTGACCGGATTGCCGCGGGCGTCGCGCATCGCGTCGCGAAAGCCGACCGCCTCCAGGCTGAAATCGACCTCATGCGCTTCGGCCAGCCACTCCCGGAAATGGCTGATCATGTGCAGCAGCACCTCGTCGCAATCGGTGATGAGGAGAGGGCGGCTCATCCCTCGAGCTTCCGCCGTGCCTCGACAAGGTCGGCCGGATCGACGCGCAGGTCCATCGCGCAGCCGATCAGGTCCGGCTCGTGGCTCTCCAAAAAGCGGAGCACCGCGGCGAGCACCACCGGATCGCCGAGCCCGTCGTGCAAGGCCGCCGGGGTCAGCCCGGTGAGCGCCAACAGCCGCTCGGCGCGGCCGTCCTCGGCCAGCGTCCAGCCCAGCGCGCCCAGCGCCAGCGTCTCCGCGTCATTTGTCTGATCTGGCTTCATCATCTAGGAAGCGCGCGTGGGACAAAAAATCCTGGTTGTCGAGGACAACGAGCTCAATCTGAAGCTGTTCTGCGACCTGTTGCGCGCCCATGGCTATGCCGCGGAGCCGGTCCGCGACGGCCGCGAGGCGGTCGACCGCGCCCGCGCCTTCGCCCCCGATCTCGTCGTCATGGACATCCAGATGCCGCACATTTCGGGGCTCGAGCTGATCGAGCAATTGAAGCAGGACGCCGAACTCAAGGCGATCCCGATCATGGCCGTCACCGCCTACGCCGCCAAGGGCGACGAAGAGCGCATCCGCGATGCCGGCGCGGAGGGCTATGTCTCTAAGCCGATCTCGGTGCTGAAATTCGTCGAAGCGGTCCGCGGCCTCCTGGAAGCGGCGGCGCTGCGGGCGGCGGAGGCGCCGGAAGAGGAGCCCGAGGTGCAATCACCCGAGCCGTTCCCCGGCGAAGGCCGGGGCCCAGGCGCCGAAGGCGAACATAGGGAGGAAGAGGAAAGGGAAGAAGAACTGGATCCCGGCCTTCGCCGGGATGACGCGGGACCTAGGGGCGAAACGCCCTAAGGTCACACGTCACTTGATCTTCGCTTCCTTGAACTCGACGTGCTTGCGCACCACCGGGTCGTACTTCCGGAAAGCCATCTTCTCGGTGATGTTGCGCGGGTTCTTTTTGGTCACGTAGAAGAAGCCGGTGTCGGCGGTGCTGACGAGCTTGATCTTGACCGTGGTCGGCTTGGCCATGACGGGCCTCTCTCAACTGGATGAATGCGAAAAAAAGAAAGCGGCGAAACCGCCGCCCTCGTGCGCCCCGCCCTCTGCCCCGCGCTGGCGATTCTGTCAAGCTCCAAGCCTCCCCTCCCTCTTGAGGGAGGGGATTGAGGGGTGGGTGCGCGCGTCCGCGCGCCCAGGAGACGTCTTCTGCCTGCAGGAGCGGAACGGCGGCATCGAGCCGCCCCTCCGCTGACCCATCCCCAACCCCTCCCTGTCAGGGAGGGGGAGCTTGGATATCTTAACCGTCCGGTAACCATAAAGGCCCATCCTCGTTTGGACGCTCGCTACGAAACGGGATGAGCCATGCACGGACACGATGGAATGCTGGTCGTCAGGGCCGAGCTTTGCGACCGCCTCGACAGCCTGCAGCTGGCGGCGGCGCGGATGAACGTCCGCGATTTCGCCAAGGCGCTGGGCGGCATCCGCACGATGGCCGCGGCTTATGGCATGGTTCCCCTGGTCTGCCTCGCCGAGGCGTTCGAGCGCGCGCTCCACGCCCAGCCGCGCGGCTGCCCCGCCGGCCTCTATCTCGATCGCATGCGCGACGCGATCGGCTGCACCCGCCAGGACGAAGCCGCCGGCGAAGCGATGATCGCGTCGATCTCGATCCGCCTCAGCGCTTAAATGGGGACAGTATATATTTATCGAGCCCGACGCTGTTCACCGCACGCGTCCGCGCCTGCGATAAATATATACTGTCCCCATTTAGAGACTCGTCTCGAACCGGGGCCTTAGCTCAATGGAAGCCCTGGTTACCGCCTTCGTCGCCGCCTTCCTCGCCGAATGGGGCGACAAGACCCAGCTCGTCGTCGCCATGCTCGCCGCGACCACCCGCAAGCCCGGCCAAGTCCTGATCGGTCTCGCCCTCGCCGCGCTGGCGAGCAGCACCATCGTCTCGCTCGCCGGAGTCTATATCGCCGCCCAGGTGCCCATACGGGCGATGACCCTGATGGTTGCGCTCTCTTTGCTGTTCGCCGCCGCCGCCGGCCTGTTCGGCCGCCGCGATCCCGCCCCGGCGACGGTCCGCGTGCCGCTCCTCACCGCCTTCATCCTGTGCCTTGCCGCGGAACTCGGCGATCGCACCCAATTCACCACCTTCGCGCTCGCTGGCCGCTTCGACAGCGCCCCGCTCGCCGCCGCCGGCGCCACCGCCGCCATCCTCGCCGTTTGCATCCCCGCCGCGATCCTGGGCGACAAACTGCGCGCCACCATCCCGCTGCGCCCGATCCGCTACACGGTCGCGGCCGTCTTCCTGATCGCCGGCTTCATCGCCGCGGTGAAGGCGCTTCAGTTGGCTTGACGGGTGCCGACAATGCCACTCATTACTCTTGTGCAATCCAGGTAAAGAGATGCACACGACTGGAGATACAGAAGAATTGATACCGTTGCCCCCGGACCCTTCTCCGGAGGATTGGCGAACCTATGAGGAAACAGGGAATTTCATCCCTCTCTTTTTCGAATGGTACAAGTTCGTTGCAACTCTCGTGAACGTCATGTCCTTCGTGCAGCCAGACTCTCCCGCTTTCGCGCCCATTTCGAAACACTCCTACTATGCTCTCTCTGGTCTGCTCCATCGCTGCGCTCGGCTCATGCTTGGAAATGTCGCTTTGTCACATGGCGGTAAGTTTGGCGAAACCACGGCTATCATAGACCGGTGCCTCTGCGAAACGGCCGTAACGATCATGTGGCTCTGCGACTCGGAGACTGATCATCGTGTACAACGATATATGGGGAGCGGCCTCAAGTCAGAAATTGAGTTCGAACTTAGCATACGAGACAACATCGAGAATCGGGGAGAGCCAACGCCCCTGGAGGCCCGCATGCTGGCGTCTATCGAACGGCACTTTCAGGCTGCCAATTTAACCCGCGAAGAGGTTAAGAGTACGAAGAAGCTTCCAGCCTTGGCGACAATGATTGATGCCGTTGGCCATCGCAGGCTGGACTATATTGTTTTGCAGAGAATGGGCTCACATCATATCCACGGAACGTGGCCAAGCCTGCTGCTTCACTATCTGACGAAATCTGATATCGATGGCTTCGCCTTTCAGCCACGGGGCATGCCCTCAGAAATGCACCTGAATCAATATGTACACGGGTGCCGCTTCGTACTCGGTGCGGCGGCCTCGTTCGCCAGCTGTTGCTTGCTTGGGAACTCTAGAGAGTCGTTCGTGGATTTAGCCGAAGAGGCGCTTGAGCAGATTCTCAAACACTTCGAAGAAGCAATACGGAGAGGGCACTAGTGCAAGCCCGCTCCGCACTTCGAACGATGATTGCAATGTAGGAAATCATCTGTCTTACCCTGATGGATGAAGCACGATCCCACCCCTTTCGCCCCTGAGGCCGGGGCCGATCCGCCCCCCTCTCTCCCCGCCGCGCCGCCGCCGTCGGAGGACGAGGCCTATTGGCGCGGCTATCATGCCGCGCTCGCCGTCCAGGCCGCGGCCCCTGCCGAAGACCCAGCGTCCCCGCGCCTTCGCCGGGTGCGCTGCGACGGCTTCACCGGGGCGAAGCAGGCGGTGTTTCTCGAGGCGATCGCGGAGGGGCTGACCGTCGCGGCGGCGGCGGCGCGGGCGGGGATCAGCGTCACCACCGCCTATAATTACCGCAACCGCCGCGAGGGCCGCGCCTTCAATTTTGGCTGGGAGGCGGCGAGCCGCCGCGCCCGCCGGCCGCTCGCCGACCGCCTGCACGACCGCTCGCTCGACGGCCAGACCGAAACCTATCGCGACAAGGACGGCGAAGTGGTCGGCACCCGCCACCGCCACGACAACCGCCTCGCCATGGCGATGCTGACCCGGGCCGACCGCAAAGCCGAGGCGTTCCGCGAGGACGAGCGGCTGGTCACCTGCCTCGCCGAGGAGTTCGAGGAGCTGCTCGACTGCATCGAACAGGGCGGTGACGCCGACGATTTCGTCGAAGCGCGCCGGCCGCCCTATGAAGACTATCCCGGCCCACGCGAACGCGAGCCTCGTCCCGACGAGATCGTCTATGACGATTGGCTCGTCCGCCACCGCCCCGGCGCGGCCGATCCGGCGACGATCGACACTTCGGATCTCGATCCCGGGCGGCAGGACCAATGGACCGGGAGCCAGGTGCGGCGCGCTTATGAGAGCGGCCTGCTCCACGGGCTCGAGGCGAAGGAAGAGGGCGATGACTGAACGCGCCGCCCGAGCGGCCGCGGGCCGGCCCTTGATGTCCTCAACTTATTACACTTTGGGGCGCGGAAGGCGCGCGCCGGCCTCAGAAAATCGCCTTGAGCAATCCGAAGACCATCAGCAGGAAGATGATGATGATGGCGAGCACGACGAAGCCGATGATACGCAGCATGACAATCTCCACTTGTGATTTCGGGGCGACAACGGCGACGGGGGCGGCGCGTTCCGCCTCAGCGGCGCGGGCCGAGCGTCAGCAGCCAGATGTCGGGCGCGGCGCCGAACCGGAACGGGAGCACACTGGTGCCGAGACCGGCGGTGACGATGAGGGTGCGGCCGTCTTCCTCGATCAGCCCACAGGCGTAGCGCTCGCCGTGCCGCGAGACATACGAAACCGAGTTCAGCAGCGGCAAGCGAAGCTGTCCGCAATGGGTATGCCCGGCCAGCATCAGCGTGGCGTCCCCCGGCAGGTCCGGGAAGGGATCGGGGCTGTGGCTGAGGATCAGCCTGGCCCCGGGCAACGGCCGAAGCGCCGCCAGGGTCCGGCGAAGGTCTGCCCGGCCGGTGAAGTCGTCGTCAAGCCCGCCGATGGCGAGCGGGCCGGCCACGGCCGCCTCGTTGGCCAGCACCCGCACCCCGGCCGCGGCCAGCGCGCGCCGCGCCTCGCCGGTGTCGCGCCAGTGATCGTGATTGCCGAGGACCGCATAGCTGCCGAGGCGGGGTCGAAGCGCGGCGAGTGGCACCATCGCTTCGGCGAGACCGTAATGGCGGGTCGCAAGCCGCTTGTCGCTCACCAGATCGCCGGCGATCAGCACGATGTCGGGCTCCAGCGCGTTGATCCGGTCGACGATTCGCGCGAGGCGGGCCGGCGGCATGTCCGGCCCGGCGACGTGGATGTCCGAGATCAGCACCGCGCGCACCGGCGGCACCCCCTGAGGCCAGCCGGGCAAGCCGATCCGGGCCTCGCGGACCAACGGATCCGCGATCGCCGCCCAATAGGCCCAGCCGGCCAAAGCGAGACCCAGCGCAACCAGCGCGAGCGCGATGCGTATCAGGCGGGTCTTCATTGCTTGCCTTCTGGTCCCTTTAGCCCGGAGAAGCGAGGCCATGCGCGATTTCTCCCAGCTGCTCGATGCCCTCGTCTACACCCGCTCGCGGACCGCGAAGCTGCGGCTGATCGGCGATTATCTGAAGCGCACCCCCAATCCCGACCGCGGCTATGCGCTGGCCGCCTTGACCGGCGAGCTCGATCTGCCGGCGGTGAAGCCCGCCGCGATCCGGGCGGTGGTCGAGGAGCGGGTCGATCCGGTGCTGCTGGCGATGAGCCGCGACTATGTCGGCGACATGGCCGAGACCGTGTCGCTGCTCTGGCCCGTGCCGGAGGGACAGCCGGCGGATCTCGACGACGGCACGCTTCGCCTCGCCACCGTGGTCGAGCGGCTGGCGACGCTGGGCCGGGCCGAGGCGCCGGGCGCGCTCGCCAATATGCTCGACCATCTCGATACGAGCGGGCGGTTCGCGCTGCTGAAGCTCGCCACCGGGGCGCTGCGGATCGGCATTTCGGCGCGGCTGGCCAAGATCGCTTTGGCCGAGGCGTTCGGGCTCGAGGTGGATGCTCTCGAGGAGGTCTGGCACGGCATCGGCCCGCCTTATGCGGCGATCTTCGACTGGGCCGAGGGGCGGGGCTCGCAACCGACCTCGGAGAACGTCCCGGTCTTCCGGCCGTTCATGCTCGCCCATCCGCTCGACGAGACGAAGGTGTCGCTGGAGGATTATCTGGCCGAGTGGAAGTGGGACGGGATCCGCGTCCAGCTCGTCCATGCCGGCGGCGAGACCCGGCTCTACAGCCGCGCCGGCGACGACATTACCGGCTCCTTCCCCGAGGTCGCCGAGGCCTTCGCCTGCGAGGGCACCCTCGACGGCGAATTGCTGGTCCGCGGCGAGGGCCAGGGCGGGCCGGACTCCGGCGGCGCGGCGAGCTTCAACGCGCTTCAACAGCGGCTCGGCCGCAAGACAGTCTCGGCCAAGATGCTCGGCGACTATCCGGCGTTCGTGCGGCTCTACGACGTCCTCTTCGAAGGCCAGGAGGATCTGCGCCCGCTCCCCCTCGTCGCGCGCCGCGACCGCCTGGAGGCGCTGGTCCGGACCCTCGATCCGGTCCGCTTCGATCTTTCGGCAACGATCGAAGCGGCGGACTTCGAAGCGCTGGAGGCGATCCGTGCCGGCGCCCGCGACGCCTCGATCGAAGGGGTGATGCTCAAGCGCCGCGACAGTCCCTATGTCGCCGGCCGCAAGACCGGCCTGTGGTACAAATGGAAGCGCGACCCGCTGACCGCCGATTGCGTCTTGATGTACGCCGCCCGGGGCAGCGGCAAGCGCTCGTCTTATTATTCGGATTTCACCTTCGGCTGCTGGACTGAGGTGGGCGGGGCGGGCGAGCTGCTTCCGGTGGGCAAGGCCTATTTCGGCTTCACCGACGAGGAGCTCAAATGGCTCGACCGCTTCGTGCGCAACCACACGACCGGACGCTTCGGCCCGGTCCGCGAGGTCGAAAAGACGCTGGTCCTGGAAGTGGCCTTCGATTCGATCCACCTCTCGAAGCGCCACAAATCCGGCCTCGCCATGCGCTTCCCGCGCATCTCGCGAATCCGCACCGACAAGCCGGCCGCCGAAGCGGATCTGGTCGAGACGCTGAAACGAATGGCGACGTAAGGGGATTGCCGCGGAGCAGTTCCCCGGCGAAGGCCGGGGTCCAGGAGCCGAAGGCTTCGTGGGCGTTAGGCATCGAACGCAGGCGGGCTTGCCTGAACCGGCTTACGCCGGCCTGGGCCCCGGCCTTCGCCGGGGTACAGGGCTCAAGCGATCGGGCGCCCCGCTGGCGCGGCCAGCTCTTCTCCGATCGTGCGGAAATCCCGCCCGCCGGCCTGCATCGCCTCGCCGCAGCGGCCGAGCAGGGCGTCGCGCTCGGCGCCGGCCGGGGCCTCGGCCGCCAGCGCCGCGTCGAGATCGAAGCCCGGCCGAGTCGCGTCGAGCCGGCCCAGGAAATATTGGGCGGCGGTTCGGCCGAGGCTCTGGACCCTAGGGTCCTCCTCTTCCGCCAGCGAAGCCATCAGCCGCAGGCAGCGCTCGTCGAGCGCCGGATCGGCCGTCGGCACGCTGGCCGGTCCATTTGTCGAAGCGGCCGCAAATATGCTGGCCGCGATCAGCACGCTTTCCATGCCGCTCTTGGTAAACGGCAAAGGTAGACACGGGATGGCCGGAATTGGTTGACGGCGCGGTAAGCATGTCGGCGCGCGGCCGCCACGGCGCGGGCTTTTATTGGCCCCGTGCTTCCAGGCGCCCGCCGATCTCGCTCAGCAGCTGGCCGCGTTCCTGCATGAAAGTGCCGCAGGCGCGGAGCGCCGCCCCGCGGTCAAGCCCTTGGAGGGCTTGCGCCTCACGCACCAGTCTCGCCTCGAGCTGCGCCTGCGGCACTCGGCTGTCGACCCGCCCAAAGAAGAACAAGGCTGCCTTCTCGCCGCTGCTCCGGGCTTCGGCATTGTCGCTTTCGCGCAGCCCGGCGGAAAGGAGGAGGCAGCGCAGGTCGAAGGTGATGGGGTCGACGCGGGGCTCGGCCTGCGCGAGCGCAGCCGAAAGCAGCAGTCCGGTCAGAAACATGGGCCAGCCTCGCGATCGGAACGGGGGGAGGAAGGGGGCCGGCTTTCGCCGGCCCGCTTTACTGGATCGGGACGATGTTGACCGCTGCGGTCTTGCCGCGGCGATCGACTTCCAGTTCGAACTCGATCCGGTCGCCTTCGTTCAGCGAGATCATCCCGGCGCGCTCGACGGCCGAGATGTGCACGAACGCGTCGGGCTGGCCATCGTCGCGGGTGATGAAGCCGAAGCCTTTCTGGGCGTTGAAGAACTTGACCGTTCCGGTGGCCTTCTCGCCGGTCAGCTCGCGCGTCGGCCCTCGCTCGCGCGGCTTGTCGTCGACCGGCAGCGGATCGCCGTCGATCTTGAGATCGGTCGCCGAAACCCGGCCGCCACGATCGACCAGGGTGAAGTCGAGCGGCTGGCCCTCGGCCAGGCCGGTGAGGCCCGCTTGCTCGACGGCGCTGATATGGACGAACACGTCCTCGCCGCCATCGTCGCGGACGATGAAGCCGAAGCCTTTCTGGCCGTTGAAGAATTTGACGACGCCCTTGGCCTCGCCGACGACCTGGGGGGGCATTCCGCCGCCGCCGCCACCGCCGCCGCCGCCGCCGCGGAACCCGCCGCCGCCGCCGCCGCGATAACCGCCGCCACCGCCGCCGCCGCCGCCGAAGCGGTCGCCGCCGCCGCCATAGCCGCCGCCGCCACCGCCGCCGCCGAAGCGATCGCCGCCGCTGCGTTCACCGAACCCGCCACCGCCGAAGCCGCCGCTCTCTTCCCCGAAACCGTCGCGCTTGTCTCTGCCGCGACCGCCGCGCTCTCCGCGGCGCCCTTTGTCAAAACCCATCTGAATCTAGTACTTTCGTGCGCCCGTCCCCTGTCAAAACCGTCGCGCCGGGCAGATCGCGCAATGGCCTCGGCGCCGGAAGTCGGCGCACCGGCGACTCACATAGACGAAAAAAGGCTGTGGAGCGAGGCACTTTCGACTCGCTGCCACTCAGTGGGAAGCGCGACTCCCGCCCCGGCGCGGGACGAGCTGCCAAAGGAGTACGATCACCGCCCCCAGAGCGAGCCCGAACAGGCCGGAACCGGCGGCGCCGACCGACCATTCGATCAGAGCGTGAAGCGACGGCACGGCGTGCGCGGCGCCCGCGGCCAGATCGTGGATCAGATGCGCTGGTCCGGCCAAGCCGAACACCTCCAGCCCGTGCACCACGATCCCGCCGCCGACCCAGATCATCGCCGCGATGCCGACGATCGACAAGCCGGCCAGCACCGTCGGCATGGCGCGAACCAGCCCGCGGCCCAGCGCACGCGAACCGGCATCGCGGCGCTCGGCCAGGTGCAGACCGACATCGTCCATCTTCACGATCAGGCCGACCGCGCCATAGACGCCGACCGTGATCGCCACCGCGACAAAGGCGAGGATCGCGGCGCGCATCGCAAACCCCTCGGTCGCGACCTCGGCCAGCGCGATCGCCATGATCTCGGCCGAGAGGATGAAATCGGTGCGGATCGCGCCGCTCACCATTTCGCGCTCATGGTCCGGGCTGTTCAGCTCGGCGGCCTGTTCCGCGAGGCTCTCTTCCTTGTGGCTGAGCGAATGCCAGACCTTTTCGGCCCCCTCGAAACACAGATAGGCGCCACCGAACATGAGCAACGGGGTGATCGCCCAGGGCAGGAGCGCGCTGAGCGCGAGCGCGACCGGCAAGATGATCAGCAGCTTGTTGCGCAGCGATCCCTTGGCGATCCGCCAGATGATCGGCAGCTCGCGGTCGGGCGTGAAGCCGGTGACGTAGCGCGGGGTGACCGCGGTGTCGTCGACCACCACGCCGGCCGCCTTGAAGCCCGCGCGGCCGGCCGCCGCGCTCACATCGTCGATCGAGGCGGCGGCGAGCTTGGCGATCGCCGCGACGTCGTCGAGCAGTGCGGCGAGGCCACCGGGCATAAAAAACTCTCGTAATCAGCGTTCGCGCCCTGTTACGGCCTTCGCGTCGTCGTTCAAGTCCGCGCGACTATCTGGCGCCATCCATTGAGCCGGGCGGCCCTTTCCCCTATCTGAGCGCGCGATGAGTGTATTTTTTCATGAAGAAGATCTGCCCGAAGGCGTGCTCGCCCCGGGCCCGGTCGCCGTCGACACCGAGACGATGGGCCTGCAGCTGGGCCGCGACCGCCTCTGCGTCGTGCAGATTTCCGATGGGGGCGGCGACGAGCATCTCGTCCGCTTCAGTAAGGGCTCGGCTTATGCGGCGCCGAATCTGAAGGCGGTGCTCGCCGATCCGGACCGGCTCAAGCTCTACCATTTCGCCCGCTTCGATCTCGCCTCGATCCAGGCCTATCTCGGCGTGATGGCGGCGCCCGTCTATTGCACCAAGACCGCCTCGCGGCTGGTCCGCACCTATACCGACCGGCACGGCCTCAAGGATCTGGTCCGGGATCTGCTCGGCCACGAGATTTCCAAGCAGCAGCAAAGCTCGGACTGGGGCGCGCCGGAATTGAGCGATGCGCAGAAGGATTATGCCGCGTCCGACGTGCGCTATCTGCACCGCCTGAAGGAGCTGCTCGACGTCCGGCTGGAGCGCGAGGGCCGCACCGCGCTCGCCCGATCCTGCATGGATTTCCTGCCCCACCGGGCGATCCTCGATCTCGCCGGCTGGGCCGAGCAGGACATCTTCGCCCATGTCTGAGCTGGCCGAACGCGAACGGGTGGTGCGGCGCGGCTGGGCGGCGCCCGGCGGCAGCCACGATCGGGTCGTCAAGCTGCTGAAGCTGGCGCTGCCGGCGCTGATCGGCGTCGTCCTGGCCTTCCTCTTCTTCGCCCCGCTCGAGGAAAAGCAGGAGGTCAGCTTCCTGCTCGACAAGAACAAGGTCGATACGGCCGAGGAGCGGCTCAAGGTCTCCGCCGCCCAATATCGCGGGCTCGACGATGCCGGCCGGCCGTTCATCCTCGAGGCGCGCGCCGCGCTGCAGGCCAATTCGCAGACCGAAGTGGTCGAGATCAGCGGGCTGGCGGCCAGCATAGAGCTCGAAAGCGGCCCGGCCGGGTTTCGCGCCAACCGGGCCCGCTACAATATGGAAAACGACCATGTGAACGTGGTCGGGCCGATCATCTTCACCGCCTCCGACGGCTATCGGATGACCACCCGCGACGTGATCGTCAACATGCGCAACCGCACCATGGTCAGCCGCGGCCCGGTCGAGGGCCAGATCCCGCTCGGCCGCTTCTCCGCCGACCAGCTCAGGGTCAACCTTCCCGATCGCCGGGTCGATCTGACCGGCCGCGCCCGCTTGCATATCGTCCAGGGCGGCCTCAGATGAGCGCGATGAAGCGCCTGCTCCCGCTCGCCCTCCTGCCCCTGCTCGCGCTCGGCCCCGCCGCCTTCGGTCAGTCCGGCGGCGGCGGCACCTCGCTGCGCAACCACAATACCGACGCGCCGGTCGATGTCGCGGCCGACCGGATCGAGGTTCAGGACCGCTCCGACCGGGCGATCTTCTCGGGCACGGTCGATGTCCGCCAGGGCAATATGCGGCTCCAGTCCGCCCGCCTGATCGTCTCCTACGCCAGTGGCCAGGGGATCGACATCCAGCGGCTCGAAGCCAGCGGCGGCGTTACCCTGACCAGCCCGGCGGAGACCGCGCGCGGCCAATATGCGATCTACGATCTCGATCGCCGGCTGGTGACGATGATCGGTGGCGTGACGCTCGTGCGCGGCGCCAATCGCGTCCAGGGCGGCCGGCTGGTGATCGATCTCGACAGCGGCCGCGCGGTGATGGACGGCGGCACCCCCTCCACCGGCGGCCGCGTCACCGGCCGCTTCACCGTCCCTCAGCGCAGCAAGGGCAATTGACCCAGGTCCGTGCAGCGGCCGCGGAGTCATCCCATGAACACCGAAGGCCGAGATCATTCGCTGAGGCCCGTGTTCATGGGTCCCGGCCTTCGCCGGGATGACGATTTGAGGGGCATGCACGAACCTTGCCAGTTGTGGCGGCGCGTCTGATCGCCTAACGCGTCCAGAGGCATAGCCGGAGCTTGCATGAACGAAACCATCGCCATCGATCGGGCCCATGCCGACGCCGCGATCGGCGAACTCGACCACGGCCTCTCGGTCGTTTCGATCGCCAAATCCTACGACAAGAAGGCGGTGCTGAAGGACGTCAGCCTCGGCGTCGACCGCGGCGAAGTGCTCGGCCTGCTGGGACCCAACGGCGCCGGCAAGACCACCTGCTTCTATTCGATCATGGGCCTGGTCCGTCCGGACAGCGGCCGCATCCTGCTGGACGGCAACGACATCACCGGCCTGCCCATGTACCGCCGCGCGATCCTCGGCCTCGGCTATCTGCCGCAGGAAACCTCGATCTTCCGCGGCCTCACCGTCGCCCAGAACATCATGGCCGTACTCGAAGTCGCCGAGCCCGATCGCAAGGCGCGCGAGGCCCGGCTCGAGCAATTGCTCGCCGAATTCCACATCGATCGCCTGCGCGACGCGCCGGCCATGGCCTTGTCGGGCGGCGAGCGGCGCCGCTGCGAGATCGCCCGGGCGCTCGCCGCCAACCCCTCGATCATGCTGCTCGACGAGCCCTTCGCCGGCATCGATCCGATCTCGATCCAGGACATTCGCGACCTGATCCGGGACCTGAAGACGCGCAACATCGGCGTGCTGATCACCGATCACAACGTCCGCGAGACGCTCGAAATCGTCGACCGCGCCTGCATCATCTATGGCGGCCAGGTGCTCTTCGCCGGCACGCCCGCGGATCTCGTCGCCGACGAGAATGTCCGCCGCCTCTATCTGGGCGAGAGCTTCGAGCTTTAGGCGATGCATGGCGTCATTGCTCTTTCAACGTCATGCCAGCGAAAGCTGGCATCCCAGCCGCCGTGGCGCGGCGACGCAGTCTGGACCCCAGCCTTCGCTGGGGTGACGGGGTAATATCCATGGGCCTGGGCCCCCGCCTCGATCTTCGCCAATCCCAATCGCTGGTGATGACGCCGCAGCTCCAGCAGGCGATCAAGCTGCTCGCGCTCTCCAACCTCGAGGTCGAGGCGTTCATCGCCGAGGAACTCGAGAAGAACCCCTTGCTCGAAGCCAATAGCGGCGACGAGGCGCCCGCGGCGCCCGAGCCCGAACCGGCGCCCGAGAGCGAGGAGTGGGAGCCGCTTCCCGAAAGCGACGCCGGCGGCGGCGAGGGCGCGCTCGACATCGATCAGAATAGCGAGGATTTTCACCAGGACAGCGCCGCCGATGCGATGCACGGCCTGTCCATGGAGGGGATCGGCGACGGCGGTTCCGCCGACGGCCCCGATTTCGATGCCTTTGCGGGCGAGGCGCTGTCGCTGCACGAGCATCTTGCCCGTCAGGCCGGCGAGACGCTGTCCGGCGCCGATCTGCTCATCGCCGAGCGGATCATCGAGCAGCTCGACGAGACCGGCTATTTCCTCGCTCCCTTGCTCGAGATCGCGCAAAAGCTCGGCGTGCCGCTCCACGACGCCGAGCGCGTGCTCGCCCTCGTCCAGACCTTCGATCCCGCCGGCATCGCCGCGCGCAACCTCGCCGAATGTCTCGCGCTCCAGGCGAAGGACGCCGATCGCTACGATCCGGCGATGGCCCGGCTGATCGCCAATCTCGATTATCTCGCCAAGGGCAATCTCGCTGCGCTGAAGCGGATCTGCGCGGTCGACGACGAAGACATGGCCGACATGATCCGTGAGCTTAGGGCCTACGATCCCAAGCCCGGCTGCCGCTTCCTGAGCAGCGACCGGGTCGATGCGATCGTGCCCGACGTCTTCGTCGCGCGCAAAGGCGGCGGCTGGGCGGTCGAGCTCAACAGCGCCACTTTGCCCCGCCTGCTGGTCAACCGGGTCTATTATAACGAGCTGTCGAGCGGGCCGCAGGACAAGGCGTCCAAGGCTTGGCTCAACGAATGCCTGCAAAGCGCCAACTGGCTGATGAAGGCGCTCGATCAGCGCGCCCGCACCATCGTCAAGGTGGCGAGCGAGATCGTCACCCGGCAGGAGGGCTTCTTCCGCCACGGCGTCGCCCATTTGAAACCGCTGACCCTGCGCGCCGTCGCCGAGACGATCGGCATGCACGAATCGACGGTGAGCCGGGTCACCTCGAACAAATATCTCGCCTGCGAGCGCGGCCAGTTCGAGCTCAAATATTTCTTCACCTCGGGCGTCGGCACCGCGGACGGCGGCGACGGCGCCTCTTCCGAAGCGGTGAAGAGCCGGATCAAGGCGCTGATCGGGGCCGAGACCGCGCAGGCGATCCTCTCCGACGACCAGCTTGTGGAGATGCTCAAAGGCGAAGGCTTCGACATCGCTCGGCGGACGGTGGCCAAATATCGCGAGGCGATCGGGCTGGGCTCGTCGGTCCAGCGGCGGCGGCAAAAGGCGATCGGCCGCGCGGCCTGAACACGGAATCGGCGAAGCGCGGAACCGAAGCCCTGCTCGCGCTTTGAGCCCTTTTGGATGTCTATGCGGGCATCCGGGGTGCCTCGGCTCAAGGCCGGGCGCCCTCTTTTTGCAGGGGAGAGTTTATGAAGACCATTTTCACCGCGGCGGCCGCCGCCGGCCTGCTGGCCCTTGGGGCTTGCTCGGAGAGCGCGACCGAGAACAAGGCCGAGAATATCGAGGAAGCGGCCGAGAATATGGCGCAGCCTTATGAGGATGCCGCCTACAACACGACCAACGAGGTCGCCGAATCTCAGCTCGAGAACACGGCCGAGTCGATCGAGGAAGCCGGCGAGAACCGCGCCGATGCGGTCCGCAACGCCGGCGGCGAATAATTCGCGCATTCGGATTTGAAGAGGGCGTCCTTCGGGGCGCCCTCTTTTCATGTGCGCCGCCGCGCGATAGCCTCCGGCCGATGATGCGCGCACTTCTGCTCCTGTCCGCCACGGCCGCGCTCGGCGCCTGCGCGGTGCCCGAGGCCCGGCTTCGCACCGGCCTCGTCAATGCCGGCCTTTCCGAGCCGCTCGCCGCCTGCATGGCCGAGCGGATGGTCGATCGGCTGTCGCTGGCCCAGCTGCGCCGGATCGGCGATCTGCCGCAGGCCCGCCAGGCCGGCTCGGTCCAGGAATTCCTGCGCCGCGTGCGTTCGCTTCGCGATCCCGAAATCTGGACGGTGTCGTCGAGCTCGGCGGCCCTGTGCGCCTCGGGCCTGGCGGGCTGACCATGTTCGCGCTGCTGCTCGCCGCACAGCTGGCGGCCGCGACGCCGGCGCAGGATTGCCAGGCCGCGCTCGGCCCGCTCTACGAGGGCACCGAAGAAAGCGCACTTTCCGGGCAAGTGGATGGCGCCACGCTCGACGGCGCGGCCGCATTGGTCGCGCTGCGCCGCGCCCGGGGCGATGCGCTGATCACCGTCAAAGGCGGTCGCTTCGCCCGCGCCGACTTTCGCGGCGCCCAGCTGCACAATATCTGCTTCCTCGACAGCGACCTCGCCGGCAGCGACTGGCGCGGCGCGCAGGCGCCCGGGGTCGGCTTCGTGCGCTCCAATCTCGCCGGCGCCACCCTCGCGGAGGCGCGCCTCGATCGCATCCTGATCCGCAATTCCGATCTCAGCAACGTCCATGGCGAGCGCGCGAGCCTCGCCGGCGGGCGGCTCGACGGCGGCTGGTTCGACGGCAAGCTCGACGATCTCAGGCTCGACGGCGCCGATCTCAGCGGCTTCCGCTTCGACTGCGGGATCATGCTCGACGACGGTTGCCCGGTCTATACCGCGCAAGGCGAGTTCAGCCTGCGCGGCGCCAATCTGACCGGCGCGAACCTCTTCTTCTGGGCAAGGATCGACGGCGCGACGATCGACCGGACCGAGGTCGAGCCGAGCGAGCTCCCGATGCTCCGCGCCGCCCGCATCGCGGGGCCGATCCTGGTCAGGGGCGGCGACGCTGTGGTCGAAATCAGCGCGGCGGATTATGGCGCGCTGCGCCCCCATCTGCCGGAGCCCGCGAGCGAGGTGCCCGATCCCGCGCCGCCGCGCGCGCCGCCCGAATGGCTGAGACCCGGTGTCGAAGCGCTGTTCGTCAACACGCCCGCGATGTTCGATGCGGCCTTCCGCGAGACCGCGCTTTTTCGCCGGCTGCTCCCCGCTCTGATCGGCGCCTCCCAGTCGCGCGTGTTCGTCACCGTGGGTCCGGACGGGCGCATCGACGCGGCGGGCGATGCCCATGGCGCCAACGGCCATAGCTGCAGCCTCGGCGGAGAAAGGCTCAGCTTCGATCCGGCGACCGGCCATTATTCGGGCCCTCACGATCCCAGTCCGGACGACCCGCCGGCCTGGCGCGGGCGGCCGGAGCCGGTGCTGATGCTCGCCGGTGACACCGCGCTCGTCTACCGCGGCGGCCGGGGGTTTCGCGACGACAGCGAGCATCCGGTCGGCGATTATGCGAGCTGCGGCGCCCGGGCGGGGTTCGGCGCGATGGTCCGGGTTCCCGTGAGCGAGGCGGAGCTGAGCCGGCTGCGCGGCGAGATCGGGGTACAATAGGCGCGCCCGGCGCTTCCCATCCCCGCGACTCTATGCTTTAGGCCCGGCCCATGAACATCCACGAATATCAGGCCAAGGAATTGCTCGCCAAATTCGGCGTGCCCGTCCCCGACGGCATCGCCGCGATGAGCGTCGACGAGGCCGTCGCCGCCAGCGAGAAGCTCCCCGGGCCGCTCTACGTCGTCAAGGCGCAGATCCACGCCGGCGGGCGCGGCAAGGGCAAGTTCAAGGAATTGGGCCCCGACGCCAAAGGCGGGGTCAGGCTCGCGCGCTCGGCCGAGGAGGTGCGCGCGGCGGCAAGCGAGATGCTCGGCAACACCCTCGTCACCATCCAGACCGGGCCGCAGGGCAAGCAGGTCAGCCGCCTCTACGTCACCGACGGCGTCGACATCGCCAGGGAATTCTACCTCGCTCTGCTGGTCGATCGCAAGACCGGCCGGGTCGCGATCGTCGCCTCGACCGAGGGCGGGATGAACATCGAGGACGTTGCCCACGACACGCCTGAAAAGATCCGCACTTTCACGATCGATCCGGCGACGGGCTTCATGCCGCATCACGGCCGCGCCGTCGCCGCCGCGCTTGGCCTCGACGGCGATCTCGCCAAGCAGGCGCAAAAGGTCACGAAATTGCTCTACGAAGCCTTTCTCGGCACCGACGCCTCGCAGATCGAGATCAACCCGCTCGCCGTCACCGACGGGGGCGAGCTGCTCGTGCTCGATGCCAAGGTCGGCTTCGATTCCAATGCCGAATTCCGCCACCCCGATCTCGAAGCGCTGCGCGACGAGAGCGAGGAGGACCCGATGGAGCTGGAGGCGGCCAAGCACGACCTCGCCTACATCAAGCTCGACGGCAATATCGGCTGCATGGTCAACGGCGCCGGCCTCGCCATGGCGACGATGGACATCATCAAGCTCAATGGCGCCTTCCCGGCCAATTTCTGCGACGTCGGCGGCGGCGCGTCGAAAGAGAAGGTGACCGCGGCGTTCAAGATCATCCTCTCCGATCCCGCGGTCGAGGGGATTCTGGTCAACATCTTCGGCGGGATCATGCGCTGCGACATCATTGCCGAGGGCATCGTCGCCGCCGCGCGCGAGGTCGACATCAAGGTGCCGCTGGTGGTCCGCCTCGAAGGCACCAATGTCGAGGAGGGCAAGCGCATCCTCGCCGACAGCGGCCTCGCCATCGTGCCGGCCGAGGACCTGGGGGACGCCGCCAAGAAAATCGTCGCGGAAGTGAAGGGCGCGGTTTGAAGGAGTCACCCCGGCGCAAGCCGGGGTCCATGAACACTTGAGTCTCCGAAGAAGCCGGTGTTCATGGGTCCCGGCCTTCGCCGGGATGACTCGGAAGAGAGGAACGAACGAATGAAGCTCCTGGTCGCCGTCAAACGGGTGATCGATTATAACGTCAAGCCGCGGGTCAAGGCCGACGGCTCGGGGGTCGATCTCGCCAACGTCAAGATGAGCATGAATCCGTTCGACGAGATCGCGGTCGAAGAGGCGATCCGGCTCAAGGAGAAGGGCGCAGCGAGCGAGATCGTCGCGGTCTCGATCGGCCCCGCCAAGGCGCTCGAGACGCTGCGCACCGCGCTCGCCATGGGCGCCGACCGCGCCATCCACATCCAGACCGACGACGATCTGGAGCCGCTCGCCGTCGCGAAGCTGCTCGCCAAGGTCGCTGAGGAGGAGCAGCCCGGCCTGTTCATCCTCGGCAAGCAGGCGATCGACGACGATTCGAACCAGACCGGGCAGATGCTCGCCGCTCTGCTCGATTGGCCGCAGGGCACCTTCGCCTCCAAGGTCGAGGTTTCCGGCGACAAGGTCGAGGTGACCCGCGAGGTCGATGGCGGGCTGGAGACGGTGAAGCTCAACACGCCCGCCGTGGTCACCACCGATCTTCGCCTCAACGAGCCGCGCTACGCGAGCTTGCCCAACATCATGAAGGCCAAGTCCAAGCCGCTCGCGGCCAAGACCCTGGCCGATTACGACGTCGACACCGCCCTGCGCCTGACCACGCTGAAGGTCGAGGAGCCGTCGAAGCGGCAGGCCGGCGTCAAGGTCGCCTCGGTCGACGAGCTGGTCGGCAAACTCAAGGCATTGGGAGTGGTGGCATGAGCGTCGCTTTGGTTCTGGTCGAGCATGAAGGGGGCGCCATCAAGGACGCCACTTACGCGACCGTCACCGCCGCCGCGCAGCTCGGCGAAGTCCATGCGCTGGTCGCCGGCCAAAGCGTCGACGGCGTTGCCCAGGCCGCCGCGAAGATCGCGGGCGTGGCCAAAGTCCATGTCGCCGACGACGCGGCTTATGCCCACAACCTGCCCGAAAACGTCGCCCCGCTCGCCGCCGCTTTGGTCCGCGACCATTGCGATTATTTCGTCTGCCCGGCGACCACCACCGGCAAGAATATCGCGCCGCGCGTCGCCGCATTGCTCGATGTCATGCAGATCTCGGACATCCTCTCGGTCGAGGGGCCGGACACCTTCACCCGCCCGATCTACGCGGGCAATGCGATCGCCACAGTGAAGTCCTCGGACACCAAGAAAGTGATCACGGTGCGCGGCACCGCCTTCGACAAGGCTGAAAAAGAAGGCGGCAGCGGCGTCGTCGAGCCGGTCGCCGGCGGCAACGGCGGCGACAAGGGAATCTCAGCCTATGTGGGCTCCGAGCTCAGCAAGTCCGAGCGCCCCGAGCTGACCAGCGCCAAGATCATCGTCTCGGGCGGCCGCGCCTTCGGCTCGTCGGAGCAATTCCATGCTTTGCTCGATCCGCTCGCCGACAAGCTCAAGGCCGGCCTCGGCGCCAGCCGCGCCGCGGTCGACGCCGGCTATGCGCCGAACGATTATCAGGTCGGCCAGACCGGCAAGATCGTCGCCCCGGAAGTCTATATCGCGATCGGCATTTCCGGGGCGATCCAGCACCTCGCCGGGATGAAGGATTCGAAGGTGATCGTGGCGATCAACAAGGACGAAGACGCCCCGATCTTCCAGGTCGCCGACGTCGGCCTGGTCGGTGACCTCTTCAAGATCGTCCCGGAGCTGACCGAGAAGCTTTAGTCGTATTGAAGCTGTTCCCCGGCGAAGGCCGGGGCCCAGGATCGACGCAGAGCGTCGATATCTGCGCTGCCGCGCAGGATGCACATATGGGGCTGGACCCCGGCCTTCGCCGGGGAACGACTGGGCCCAGTCCAGACAGCCTTTAAGAGGCGGCCAGTTCCGGCTCCGGCTCGCGGCGGAGCACCAGCCAGGCGGTGACCATTGCCGAGACGTCGACCGCGGCGTGGAGGAGGATCGGCAGGAGCAGCGAGCCGGTCTCGAGATAGACGAAGCCGAACAGGGCGCCGAGCAGCGCCGTCACCGGCACGCCCAATCGGCCCTGATAGACGTGCGCGAGCCCGAACAACAGCGAGGCGGCGGCGAGCGCGCCCCAGGAACCGAACCAGGTGCCGAAATAGGCCATCAGATAGCCGCGATAGGCGATCTCCTCGAACACCCCCGCGAAGACCGAGACGAGCAGCGCCCAGCCCAGCTGCCGGCCGTTGCGGGGCAGGATCGGCTCCAGCGGCCCGAATTGCGCGCGCATCGCCGCCGCCGCCTTCGGACTGAACGCCACGATCAGCGGCCGGATGGTCAGCCCGGCGAGCGCGCCGATCGTGATCCCGGTGGCGATGCCGGACCCGCCCGACCGCGCAAAGCCCATCGCCGCCCAGTCGCGTCCCGCAAAGTGCCACAGCGCCATTGCGCCGAGGCCGAGGCCGAGCAGCCAGACGAGGGTGGACTGATACTCCCGGATCAGTGCCGCCCCGCCCTCGCGCTTCACCCGCTCGAGAAAGCGCCGATAGGCCCACCAGCCCACAAAGGGGAAAACGAGCCCGAGGACGATAATGACGTAGAGATGATCGGGCAGCCCGGGGGTCATTCCAGACCCCCCAGGAACGATGCGACGTTGGCGCCGAGCGCGTCGATCGCATAGCCGCCTTCCATCACCACCAGCGTCGGCAGGCCGAGCCCGGCGATGCGGCGCGCGATCACTTCATAGTCGGCGGTCTCGATCCGGAATTGCGAGATCGGATCGCCGCTGAAGGTGTCGGCGCCGTAGCTGACGATCAGCAGCTCCGGCGCGAAACCCGCGATCCGGGCCAGCGCGGTGTCGAGCGCGGGCAGATAGGCGGCGAGATCGGTGCCGCGCGGCAGCGGCAGATTGAGCGTCGCGCCTTCGCCTTCGCCCTCGCCAGTCTCGTCTTCATGGCCCCAGAAGAAGGGATAGTCGGTCCTGGGATCGGCGTGGAGCGAGGCGAAGAAGACGTCGCCGCGCGCGTAGAAGATATCCTGGGTGCCGTTGCCGTGATGATAATCGACGTCGAGGATAGCGACCCGCCGGCCCGCCGCGACCGCGGCCTCGGCGGCGATCGCGGCGCTGTTCAGATAGCAATAGCCGCCCAGATAATCGGCGCCGCAATGGTGGCCTGGCGGGCGGCAAAGCGCGAAGGCGGCGCGCTCGCCCGCGAGCACTGCGTCGAGCGCGGTCAGCGCCGCTTGCGCGCTCCAATAGGCGCTGTCCCAGGTTCCCGCCGCCACGGGCGAGGAGGCGTCCATGCTGAACCGGCCGAAGCGCGCGTCGATCCGCTCGAGGCTGAGCGCACGCCGCCGGACCACCGGCCAGGCATAGCCGATCGCATCGCCCTCGCGCCCCGCCGCCCGCCAATCCTTGTGCGCCGCCCACAGGAAAGCGAGATAGGCTTCGTCATGGACCGCGCGCAGCGGTTCCTCGCCGTGGTCGATCGCCGGCTCGGCCCCACCGATCGCGGCCAATATCGCATCGGCGCGCGCCCCGCTTTCGGCGAACGGCACGAAGGCGCCGTTGTGGAGCTCCAGCGCCGGCGCATGATCGCGCTGCCTGGGATCGAAGAAGGCGCGCATCCTAAGGCGCCGGTGCGGCGAGATCGGCGGGCAGGGTCGGCTCGGAGAGCAACCGCCGCATCGTCGCCCAGCGCGCCGCAGGCTCCGCTCCGGCCCGCTCGACAAAGCCACGCACCATGTCCTGGCCGAGCCCGTAATTGATCACATAGGCGCGATAGCGATCGGTGAAGGCGAGCGACTGTTCGGCCTGGGCGCGGGCGACGAGCTGGTAGCGCTCGATCAGGACGAGCGCCTCTTCGCGCCCGATCCGCCCGTCGAGATAATCGCGGGCGATGGTGAAGCGGGCGCTCTGCAATTCGTCGATCGCCGCCTCCAGCGCCAGATAGGCGGCGGCGTCGGCCACCGGCAGGCCGGCGAGCGGATAGAGCACCCTTGTCTCGAATTCGAGCCGCTCGGCGCCGGGGAAAGCGAGTTCGATCCCGTAATTGGCCGAGCCTTCGGCGATGAAGCTTTGCGGCGAATAGAGCGGATAGATCAGATATTCGCTCCAGCCGCGCCCCCGCGCCAGCTCCCGCTCGAGCAGCATGTTGTAGGCATGGTGGCCGGGATAGCCTTCGTGGCAGCCGAGATCGAGCGCCTTGCCGATCATCGTCGGAAAGTCGGTGTTGATCTGGATGAGGCTGCGATACCGGCCCTGATACCAATTATAGCCCGACCAGGGCTGGCCGGTGACGAACTCGAGCGTGAAGGCCTCGTCGTCGGGCAGCGGGATCCGGGCCAGCGTGCGCCGCCGGCATTCGCCGATCGCCGCGCGCATCACCGCGTCGAGCCGCTCGGGCGGAATGACGAAGCGGCCGGTGAATTCGGCGATCCGCGTCCTCAACGGCCCCTCGCCGGGCACCAACCGGTCGATCCGGGCGATGATCGGGTCGTAATGCGAGAGCGGGTGGAGCCGGCCTTCGAGGCTGACCCCATAGAGCCCGCGCGCCTCCTCGACGAAGCTCAGCCGCTCGCCGCGCACCATGCGCAGCCGCGTGCTCGCGGCACCGATCTGAGCGAGCAGGAAGGCCCGGCGCCGCTGCTCGAGCCGGCCTTGGGCAGGCGGGATCCGGTCGATCCGCGCTTTCAGGACGGCGGCGGCGGCGGCGAGTTGCTCCAGCGTGCGCGGCGCGGCCTCGGCCGCCTGCCGCCACTCCGCGGGCCCATAATAGGCATCGACGAAGCCCGGATCGCGCACGCCGATCTCGAGTCCCATCCGAACATAGTCGCGCGCCACCTCGTCGAGCGTGTCGAGGGGGGAAGTTGCGGCGGCGAGCAAGGCGGCGGCGCACAAAGCGAGCAGAGGGCGAAGCAAATGCATCCCCGCACCATGGCCAAATCGCGCCCGGGATCAAACGGAAAGCGCGCTCCGGCGCTTCCGGGCTTCGGGCGGAGAGCCACTGATGTCCCACCCCTCGCGACAGGATAAATCCAACCGCTCCCCGAACGCAAATCGTCGAGGATGGGCATCCAGAAATGCCCCGGGACAATCGTTTTGTAGAATCCGCTTGCACAACTTTACTCGATATTGGATGATATTTAAGTCCGATTCGGGGGAATTATGGACATTCTTGCTTCGGCGGAACTGGTCCTGCGCGAGCTGCTTCTGTTCGCCGGCGCTGGGTTTCTCTTGCTTGGCGCCAGCGATTTGGCGGTGGACCTGATCTGGCTGGCGACGCGCATTCGGCGTTCGCCGCCCCGCCCGGCCCCGGTCGCACGCCAGCCGGGCCGGCTCGCCATCTTCATCCCCGCCTGGGACGAAGCGACGGTGATCGGCGGGATGCTCGGCCATGCCCGTATCGCCTTCGGCGAGGCCGATCACCTCCTCTACGTCGGCTGCTATCCCAACGATCCGGCGACGATCGCGGCGGTGCGCGCCTCGGCCAGCCCGCGCCTGCGCCTCGTCGTCGGCCCGGCGCCCGGCCCGACCAGCAAGGCCGATTGCCTCAACCGCCTCTGGGAGGCGATGCTTGCCGAGGAGAAAGCGAGCGGCGTGCCGGTCAAGGCGGTCGTGCTGCACGATGCCGAGGACGTCGTGCACAGCGGCGAACTCGCGCTCTTCGACGCGATGATCGAGCATTTCGATCTCGTCCAGCTCCCGGTCGTGCCGTTGATCGATCCGGGCTCGCGCTGGATCGGCGGCCATTATGCCGACGAGTTCGCCGAGGCGCACGGCAAGGAGCTGGTGGTGCGCGAGGCGCTGGGCGCGGGCCTGCCCTCGGCCGGAGTCGGCTGCGCGGTGTCCCGGGCCGCGCTCGCCGCGCTTGCCGAAAGCCACGGCGCGCCTTTCGATCCCGGAAGCCTCACCGAAGATTATGAGCTCGGCCTTCGCCTCAAGGCGATGGGGCGAAGCGCCGCCTTCGTTCGGCATCGGCCGGACGGCGAGCGCCCGGTCGTTGCCACGCGCGAATATTTCCCGGCCACGCTCGACGCGGCGGTTGCGCAAAAGGCCCGCTGGATGGTCGGCATCGCCTTGTCGGGCTGGGACCGGCTCGGCTGGGGCGGCGGCCTCGCCGAGCGCTGGATGCGGCTGCGCGACCGCCAGTCCCCGCTCGCCGCCTTGCTGCTCGCGGCAGCCTATGTCGCCCTGATCCTGATTGCCGCGATGCTCCTCGCGGGGCACGCGCTGGCGCCCTTCTCGCCGACGCTCACCCTCCTGCTCGCGCTCAATTCCGCGCTCCTGCTCTGGCGGCTGGCGATGCGCTTCGCCTTCGTCGCGCGGCTCCATGGCTGGCGCGAAGGGCTGCGCTCCTTGCCGCGCACGATCACCGCCAACATCATCGCAATGCTGGCCGCGCGCCGGGCGATGGTGCGCTACCTGCGCCTGCTGCGCACCGGCGACCAGCGTTGGGACAAGACCGCCCACGCTTTCCCACAGCTGCTGCCCGGCGAATGACTGCCGCACGGCCGCTGCGCTTTCTGGCGCTGGCGCTCGGCCTTTGGATCGGGACAAGGGCGGTCATGCTCACATGGCCCGAGGCGTCGGCCGCCGGTGAGCGGGTCGTCGCGAGCCGGCCTGCCGACATCGCGTTGAGAGCGTCCGCCCCGGCCCCTGCCGGCGCGCCGCAGCCACCCAGTCGGATCGACCCTGTAGCACCGCCACTGAAGCCAGCCGCAAGCGCGCTGATCCGCTCCGAGCCCATAGCGGTGGTCGCACCCGCAATGCTGCGTGCCGTCGCAGTGCAGTCCGCTGCTCCGACGCAACCGCAAGTCGCTCCCGCTGTTCGATCGGTGCTGCCGCCGGCTCTGGCCGCAGGCTTCGCCCCGCCGCGCCCCGGCCGCTGGTCGGGCTCGGCCTGGCTGCTGTTGCGCGACGATCGGGGCGGCGCCGCGCTCGCCCTGGGCGGGAGCCAGGCCGGGGCGAGATTGCTCTATCGGCTGCGCGAGGGGCTGGCGCTCAGCGGCCGGGCCTATCTGCCGCTGCGCCGCCGCGCGGGCGCGGAGCTTGCCGCCGGGATCGACTGGCAGCCATCGCCCGGCCTGCCGCTCAGACTCCTCGCCGAACGCCGTCAGGACATTGGCGGCGAAGGCCGCTCCGCCTTCGCGCTGACCGCTTATGGGGGCCTGGAAAGACGCCTGCCGCGCGGCCTGCGCGCCGAAGCCTATGCCCAGGCCGGCGTGGTCGGGTTGCGGTCGCGCGACCTGTTCGTGGATGCGGTGGCGAGGGTCGGGGTTTCGCTCGGCCCGATCGAGCTTGGCGGCGGCGCCTGGGCGGCGGCACAGCCGGGTGCCTCGCGCATCGACGCGGGTCCGAGCGTCTCCTGGCGGCTGCCCGTCCGCGGGCCGGCTTTACGCGTGCAGGCCGACTGGCGTTTCCGCGTGGCGGGCGACGCAGCGCCAGGCTCCGGACCGGCCCTGACGCTCGCCGCCGACTTCTGAACCTTGGCTAGCGCCCCTGCGCGCGCCAGCGCTTGACCACCCGGCCGACCATCGCCTCCTCTTCGCCGGTCTGCTTCCACAGCTCGGAGAAGAGCGGATCGGACGAGGCCGGGCGGCGGTCGCGCTCGAGATCGTCGAAGGTCACCCGGATCGGGATCGAAACGCCCTCGCCGCAGACGATGCACTCGCGATTGCGAAGCGCCGGGATGACGTCGAGAAAGCCGCGCGAGCCTTCCGGCATCGCCGATTTCACGAACGCCTGATCGCGGTCGTTGTTGAGCCGCATCGCGATGATCGTGCCGCATTGCGAGAGCACGCCCTCGGCGAGATCGGACGGGCGTTGCGTGATCAGGCCCAGCGAAACGCCGTATTTACGGCCCTCCTTGGCGATCCGCTCGAGGATCTTGCGCACCGCTTGGCCGCTCGAAGTCTTGTCCGAGGGGATGTAGCGGTGCGCCTCCTCGCAGATGAAAAGGACCGGGCGCTGCACTTCGCTCCTGGACCAGATCGCATAATCGAAGACCAGCCGCGAAAGCACCGCCACTACCACCGCGGTGATATCGGAGGGGACGCCGGAGACGTCGATGATCGAGATCGGCTTGCCCTTGGCCGGCAGGCGGAAAATCTTGGAGATGAACGAGCCCATCGAATCGGCGACGAGCATGCCTGAGAACATGAACTGGTAGCGCGGATCGGACTTGAGCTCGTCGATCTTGCTGCGCAGGCGCATGTAAGGCGCAGTGTCGGTCGCCTTGTTCAACAACCCCATCTCATGGCTGATCGCGCCGGTGAGGTCGGAAAGTGTGTAGGGAATGGGCGAATCCACGGTGAGCTTGGAAAGCCCTTCCGCGGCGCGGTTCTTGGCGCGCGCCTGGAGCAGGCATTTGGCGAGGATGTCCATGTCGCGCTGGCGCTCGGCGCCCTGACTGGTGACGAAGACCTCGCAATGCTCTTCGAAGTTCATCAGCCAATAGGGCATGGCGAGGTTATCGACGTTGAAGATTTCGCCATGGCCCTTGAACGCGGCCGAATATTCGCCGTGCGGATCGACCATCACGATATGGCCCTCGGGGCTCATGTCGCAAATCCGGTGCATGATCAGGGCAGCCGAGGTCGATTTGCCGGTGCCGGTCGAGCCGAGCAGAGCGAAATGCTTGCCGAGCAGGGAATCGACGTAGAGCGCGGCGCGCACGTCCTTGGTCGGATAGACGGTGCCGATCTCGATATGGGCGCGCTCGTCGGCGGCGAACATCTGCTTCAGATCGTGGCCGGCGACCGGATAGGCCTTGCTGCCGGGAATGGGATAAGCGGTGATGCCGCGCTTGAAATTGACCAGCCGTCCGGTCGAGCCCTCTTCCTCGCCCTCGCCGAGAAAATCGATGTCGGCGGTGACCCGGCCGGCCTCGGCGTCGCTGACCCTGAGCTTGCGCACATTGGCGAGCAGCCAGCGGCGGCCGCAGGCGATCTTGATCTGGCTTCCGACCTGGCCCGACATGGCGATCGACGGATCGGCGTCGCCGGACAGTTCCTCGAGCCTGCGGCCGAGGATCTCGACCTGCGCGCCGCTGCCGCCGACCTCGACGATATGGCCGAGCGCCTCGTGGGTCGGGCTGAGCGCGCCGCGACCGCGCGGGACGCTCCCGGCCGTGGAAGCGCTGCTGTCGTCGCCATTTGGAAAGCTGTGCAGGTTCATTGCGTCGGTCATGCGTCAAGGCGCCTTTCGATCGAAAAGTCCCCGAACTCCTAGAGCTATAAGGTAAACAAGCTCTAACCGTAACGGCGCTGGAAGGCGGCGCTGGCGGCCCAGCCGAGCAGCAGGGACAGCGCCACCGCGACGATCCCGTAAGCCAGCGACCATTCCTCCGCCGCGTCGGCGACGAAGCGCTCGAAACCGAGCTTTTCGATGCGGATCTCGCGCACCGCGCCGGCGATCACCCGGCCGTCGCGGATCAGGAAGGTCTCGGCGGTATAGGTGCCGACCGGCACCCGCGCCGGGATCGCGATCCGGGCGCGGTAGAGCACGCCCTCGCTGATCTCCACGCCGCGCGGATATTCGGCATAGAGCTGATGCCGGCGCCGCAAATCGATCAGGCCGCGCTCGAAGCGCCGCATCACGTCCGCCGAGGCGCCGCCGCCGGGCGACAGCTGCAGATTGTCGAGGCCGAGCTCGTAGATCGCGGCAGTGCGCTCGTCGACCAGCCGGTTCAACGGGCGCGAGGAGGCGACCGCATAGAAGCCGGGCACCGAGCGGAAGCGAACCTGCTCGACGTTCATCCAGATCCCAGCGACCTTCTGCTTCTCGCGCAGCACGATCCCCTCGAGCGGCCCTTTCAGCACCACCGCGACCTCGGTGCCGGGCTCGGGCAGGCGCCCGCCGGGGTAAAGAATCGCGCCGAACAGCAGCAATTCGGCGCCGGCGAAGCTGTAGCGGATCTCGACCGTGCGCTGCGAGACGTCGGGGACGAGGCGCGGCTGCTCCTGCGCCAGCACGAGCGGCGCGAGCAGGGCGAGGAGCAAGGCCCGCCAGCGCCTCACAGCATCTGCACCGTGTAGATTTCCTCGGGGACGTAGCCGAGCTGGAGCGCCATCCGGAAGGCGACCGCGAGGACGACGATGGCGAGCACCATGCGCAGCAATTCCGGCTTCATCTTCTGGGCGAAGCGGGCGCCATATTGCGCCCCGACCACCGATCCGATGAGCAGCAGGCCGGCCAGCACGATGTCGACCGAGCGGGTGGTGGTGGCGTGGACGATGGTGGTCGCGGCGGTGACGAACAGGATTTGCAGCAGCGAGGTGCCGACCACGACCTGCGCCGACATGCCGAGCAGATAGATCATCGCCGGCACCATGATGAAGCCGCCGCCGACGCCGAGCAGGACGGTCAGCACGCCCGAGATGAAGCCGAGCAGGAGCGGCGCCAGCGGCGAGATGTAGAGGCCGGACCGGTAAAAGCGCCAGCGCATCGGCAGCATCGCGATCAGCGGATTGTGCCGCCGGGTCGCGCGCGCCTGCGCCCGTTCGGAGGCCTTGATCATGCCGAGCGAGGTCGCCGATTCCTTGGCCATCAAGATGCCGATCGAGCCCAGCAGCAGCACGTAGAGGATCGAGATCACGGTATCGATCTGGCCCTGGTCCTGAAGCAGCCGGAACAGGAAGCCGCCGAGGATCGAGCCGAGCACGCCGCCAAAGATGATCACCGCGCCCATCTGCATGTCGACCCCGCGCCGGCGGCGATGGGCGAGCACGCCGGAGATCGAGGTGCCGGTGATCTGCGTCGTCGCCGAGGCGACCGCGACTGCGGGCGGGATCCCGTAGAAGATCAGGATCGGCGTGGTCAGAAAGCCGCCGCCGACCCCGACCATCCCGGTCAACAGGCCGACGAGCCCGCCGAGACCGACGATCACCAGCGCGTTCACCGAAAGGCCCGCGATCGGCAGATAGATGTCCATATGGGGCCCGACCCTAACGGGGTTCGGGCGCGGGCGGAAGGCGGCGGATCAGGGCCCGGTGCGGCTGGCGCGCTGCGGGGTCGCGCTCGCCTGCTGGACCGCGCCGGCGGGGGTGGCGAGGAGGCCGCGCAGGCGGGCGCGGAAGGCGGCGAGATCGCTTCCGGAAAGCTGCGCGCGCTCGACGAAGCGGACCGAGCGGGGGTTCACGGTCGCGCCGCCCCGGTACATTTCATAATGGAGGTGGGGGCCGGTCGAGAGGCCCGTCGAGCCGACATAGCCGATCACCTGGCCGCGCCGCACGCGCTGGCCCGGCTCGACCGCGAACCGGCTCATATGCGAATAGGACGTACCGAGGCCGCCGGCATGGTTGAGCCGGACCTGCCGGCCATAGCCGCCCGCCCAGCCGGCCCGCGCCACCGTGCCGTCGGTGGCGGCGAGGATCGGGGTGCCGTAGGCGGCGCGGAAATCGAGGCCGCGATGCATCCGCGAATAGCCGAGCACCGGGTGCATCCGCAGGCCGTAGTTAGAGGTGATCCGGCCGGGCACGGGCTGCATCAGGCCGCCGCTCTGCCGCCCGACGCCCGAAGCCTCGAACCATTGGCTGCGGCCTTCGCTCGCCCATTGCAGCAGCTGGATGTCGCGCCCGGCGGCACGGTCGAGCCCGGCATAGAGCAATTGCCCCACTTCGATCTCGCCGGTGGCGGCGCGGCGATGCTCGATGATGATGTCGAAGCGGTCGTCCGAATTGATCCCCGCGGGGACCTGAATCTGGGTGTTGAGCGCCCGGATATAGGCCTCGACCGCGCGCGCGGGTACGCCGGCGGCGCGGGCCGAGCGGTAGAGGCTGGCGCCGACCCGGCCCTGGATGCGCAGCGGCGTCTCGTCGACCGCGATCGGAGTCGAGTTCAGCTGCAGCGCCCCGCCGCCGGCGCGGACCAGCTCGATGCGAAGATCGATGCGGGCGCGAAAGCTCAGCCGGTCGAGCGGGCGCGCGACGGTGCGGTTCGGGCGGCGGCCCAGCGTGAGGTCGATCACCGTGCCGGGCCGGATCGCATCGAGCGGAACGACGGTGCCGACCATGGCCGCGACCTGGCTCGCTTCGGCGCTCGCCACGCCGGCGCGTTCGAGCATGCGGGCGAGCCCGTCGCCGCGGCCGAAATTGGCGCGAAGATCGATGATCGGGCGCTCGGGGCTTTCGGCGAGCGGCGCGACCGCATCGGTCGGGGCCATCCGGCGGCCGGTATCGGCGCCGAGCGCGAGCGGCGAGATCGCCAGCGCGCGCGCCTCCTCGAACTGGACGTCGCCATAGGCCGCGGGCGAAATCCCGGGCAGGGGCGCAAGCCCGGGCCCGAGCGTCCAGGCCGCGTAGCAAAGCCCTATACAGGTGAAGGCACCGCGCAGCCATTCGACCGAGCCGATCCGCTGGCCGAGATCGACGGTCAGATCGAGTTCGGCGAGGCGGTCGCGCCAGGTCCGCGCCTTGGCGCCGAAGGCCGGGGCCGACGGTGAGGGCGCCGTCCGATAGAAGGGCGCGTCCGTGGCCAGAGCCGCGGCGCCGCGGCCCGCTCCAACGATGATATCGCCGCCGTGATACAAGGCTCTTGGCCCTCGCGTCCGCCTGGATTTCCCCCGTCGTGCACCCCGCTCGACAGGCCCAGACGGTTGTGGAGAAAAGAGGTTAATGTCAAATTACGAAGACGGGCCCGGCGCCTCGCTGCGATGAAACGCGCAGGTCGCGCGGCGAGCGGAAGCGGTGTTTTTGCAAGTGTCCGGAAAATCTTGCGCTTTGCCCGCCGCATCGCGATCTAGAGGCGATGAACGCCGAGCTGAAGGCCATTCTCGGCCCGACCAACACCGGCAAGACCCATTTGGCGGTCGAGCGGATGTGCGCCCACTCCTCGGGCATGATCGGCTTCCCGCTGCGCCTGCTCGCGCGCGAGGTCTACGACCGGGTGGTCAAGCTCAAGGGCGAGAGCCAGGTCGCGCTGATCACCGGCGAGGAGAAGATCCTGCCCAAGGCGGCGCGCTGGTTCTGCTGCACGGCCGAATCGATGCCGATGGAGCGCGACTTCGCCTTTGTCGCGCTGGACGAGGCGCAATTGGGCGCCGATCCCGAGCGGGGCCACGTCTTCACCGATCGGATGCTGCACGCGCGCGGCCGCGAGGAGACGATGATCCTGGGCTCCGAAGCGCTCAAGCCGATGGTCCGCGCGCTCCTGCCCAAAGCGGAGATCACGACCCGGCCGCGCTTCTCGACCCTCTCCTACGCCGGCCCGGCCAAGCTCTCGAGGCTTCCCCCGCGCTCGGCGATCGTCGCCTTCTCGGCCGATCAGGTCTATGCGGTCGCCGAGATGCTTCGCCGGATGCGCGGCGGCGCGGCGGTGGTGATGGGCGCGCTGAGCCCACGCACCCGCAACGCCCAGGTCGCCATGTATCAGGCCGGCGAGGTCGATTATCTTGTCGCCACCGACGCGATCGGCATGGGCCTCAACATGGACGTCGATCACGTCGCCTTCGCCGGCCTTTCCAAGTTCGACGGCCATCGCCGCCGCCGCCTGACGCCCGCCGAAATGGCACAGATCGCCGGCCGCGCCGGCCGCCATCAGCGCGACGGGACGTTCGGCTCGCTGACCCTGGAGGGCGATGCGCTCGCCGAATTCCGCCCCGAGGAGATCGAACGGATCGAGGAGCATCATTTCGCGCCGCTCGACTTCCTCTACTGGCGCGAGAGCGAACTGGATTTCCGCAGCCTCGAGGACCTGATCCGGTCGCTGGAGCGCCGCCCGGTCCGCCGCGAAGTGCGCGCCGCGCCGGAGGCGGTCGATCTTTCGGTGCTCAAATTGCTCTCGACCGATCTGGAGATCATCGGCCGCGCCGCCTCGGCCGAGCGCGTCCGCCGCCTGTGGGCGGCCTGCGGCCTGCCCGATTTTCGCAAGACCGGCCCCGAACATCACGCCCGCCTGGTTTCGCGCATCTTCACCCACCTCAGCGAAGGCGACGGCCGCATTCCGCAGCACTGGTATGCCGAGCAGGTCGCCCGGCTCGACAATGTCCAGGGCGATATTGATACGCTCGCCGACCGCATCGCCGGGGTGCGGACCTGGGCCTATATCGCCCACCGCGCCGACTGGCTGGCCGATCCGGAAAGCATGGCCGATCGCACCAAGGCGGTCGAGGAGAAGCTCTCCGACGCGCTGCACGAGCGGCTGACCCAGCGCTTCGTCGATCGGCGCACCGCGGTGCTGATGCGCGATCTCGGCAAGAAGGGCGCCGGCGAATTCCCGGTGATCGTCGATGCCGAGGGCGAGGTCAGCGTCGGCACCTATGCGATCGGGCGGCTGACCGGCTTCGCCTTCGAGGTCGATCCCGCCGCCCGCCATGCCGATCGCAAGATGCTCCTCGCCACCGCCGAGCGCCGCCTCGCCGGCGAATATGAGAAGCGCGCCGCCGCGCTCGTCGCCGACACCGACAATCACTTCAGCCTTCGCACCGAGGCCGGCCAGGCGGTCGCGATCCTGTGGCGCGGCCATGAGGTGGCGCGGCTCGGCCCCGGCAAGAATTTGCTGAGCCCGCGGGTCCAGCTCGATCGCCGCATCGACCGGGTCAGCGAGAAAGGCCGCGAGGCGGTGATCCGCCGGCTCAAGGACTGGCTGCGCGCCGGCGCCGAGGCCGTGCTCGGCCCCTTGCGCGCCGCCGGCCATGCCGCGCAGGATCCGTCGGCGCCGGCGGCGGTACGCGCGCTGCTGGCGATGATCGTCGACGAAGGCGGGATCGTCGCGCGCGCGGCGGTGTCCGGCGCGCTGGCCGCGCTCGACAAGGATCAGCGCCGCGCCGTCACCCGGCTCGGGATCAGGATCGGCGCGCTCGATCTGTTCATGCCGGCGGTGCTCAAGCCCGAGGCGATGCGCTGGCGGGCCGCCTTGCGCGCCGCCGCGGCCGGCGCGACGATGCCCGCTTTGCCGCCGATCTCCTCGGTGGTGCTGCCGAGGCCCGCCGATCCGGTGCTGCTCGCCCGGCTCGGCTTTCGCGCCGCCGGCCCGCAGATGATCCGGGTCGACATGGCCGAGCGGATGGCCGCCAACGCCCATGAGGCCAAAAGCGGCGGCGAACCGGTGAACATGGCCCTGGTTACCTCGCTGGGGCTCCAGCCCGAAACCGTGGCGAAGCTGATGCGCGAGATCGGCTTCCGCCCCAACGAAGCGGAAGGTGCGAGCTGGATCTGGCACGGCCGCGCGCGCCGCCGTCCGCCCCAGCGGCGGACCCCGGATTCGCCGCATTTCGCCGCGCTCGCCGGGTTGAAGCGTGGCTGAGGGCCTCAGGCTCGACAAGTTCCTGTGGTTCGCGCGGATCGTGAAGACCCGCGCGCTCGCCCAGGCGCTGGCCGAAAAGGGCCGGCTGCGCCTCAACGGCCGCGTCGTCGACAAGGCCCACACCCCGATCCGACCCGGCGACGTGCTGAGCTTCGCCCAGCGCGAGGCGGTTCGCGTGCTGAAGGTCGAGACCTTGCCGGCCCGACGCGGCCCGCCGGCCGAGGCACGGGCTTGCTATTGCGAATTGACGAGCGAAGCGGGCGCGGACTAGGGAACGGCTCTGGGGAGAGAGTGAAGCCATGACCTACGTCGTCACCGATGCCTGCATCCGCTGTAAATATATGGACTGCGTCGAGGTCTGCCCGGTCGATTGCTTCTACGAGGGCGAGAACATGCTCGTCATCAATCCGTCGGAATGCATCGATTGCGGGGTCTGCGAGCCCGAATGCCCGGCCGAGGCGATCCTGCCCGATACCGACAGCGGGCTCGAGCAATGGCTCGAGGTGAACGCCACTTATTCCGCCGAATGGCCCAACATCACCCGCAAGCGCGAAAGCCCCGCCGATGCCGACGAGCATAAGGGCGAAGAGGGCAAGTTCGACAAATATTTCTCCAACGCCCCCGGCGAAGGCGATTGATGCCGCCGCGCGCCTCCCCGCTCGAACCGCTGATGCTGAGCGTGCTTCGGATCGTCTCGGGACTGCTCTTCCTCGCCCACGGCACCCAGAAATTCCTCGCCTTTCCGGCCGGCGAAATGGCGGGGGCGGGGCGCGCGCTTTCGAACATGGGCCATTATGCGGGGCTGATCGAGATCAGCTGCGGCCTGCTCATCGCGATCGGCCTGTTCACCCGGCCCGCCGCCTTCCTCGCCTCGGGGACGATGGCGGTGGCTTATTGGTACGCGCACGCGCCGCAGAATTTCTTTCCGGTCAACAATGGCGGCGACGCGGCGATCCTCTATTGCTTCGTCTTCCTCTATTTCGTCTTCGCCGGCGCGGGGCCATGGAGCGTCGACGCCTGGCGCGCGCAGGGAAAGCTGTCGCGCTAGATTTTTGCGGATTTTTCTGCTATAAGCGAAAGATCGACGCGGATGCCCTCGGCATTCGCACCTCTGATCAGCGAGCATTGCCGCGCACGAATGGACAGATAAGCCGCGTCTTCCTGGGCAGGAGCGAGGCAGGTCCGTCACGGAAATGTTTTTCAAGGAAGGTCTGAATACATGGCAACGAAGGCGTTGAGCTTCGACGTTGGCGATTATGTCGTTTATCCCAAGCACGGCGTCGGCCGGGTGATCGAGCTGCAGTCCACGGACATCGCGGGCATGCAGCTCGAACTCTATGTGCTGCGCTTCGAGAAGGAGAAGATGACGCTGCGCGTTCCGACCAACAAGGCGGAAAGCGTCGGCATGCGCAAATTGTCCTCCGACAAAACCATGCAGGAGGCGCTGGCGACGCTCAAGGGCAGGCCCAAGGTGAAGCGCACCATGTGGTCGCGCCGCGCCCAGGAATATGAAGCGAAGATCAATTCGGGCGATCTCGTCTCGATCGCCGAAGTGGTCCGCGACCTCTTCCGGCCCGACGACGCGCCCGAGCAGAGCTATTCGGAGCGGCAGATTTTCGAGGCCGCCTCCACCCGCCTGGCCCGCGAGCTCGGCGCGATGGAGGAGATCGACGAACGGGCGGCGCTCGAGAAGCTGCTCGACATCCTCAACAAGGCGGCGGTCGTCAATCTCAAGGTGAACGAAGAGGTCTGAGGCCTTCTGGCTTTCGCCGATGAACAGGGGCGGTCCTTCGGGGCCGCCCTTTTTCGTTGCCCCCACCGCCGCGCTCGTGTATTATGCGAATAATACAGCAATGGAGAACGAGCATGCGCAAGCTTCTGGTCCTGGTGCCCGCCCTCGCCGTCGCCGCCTGCTCGGCAGGCAATGCCCAACGCGCCGAAGGCGAATCCGGTAGCCGCGCTCAGGCCAGCCGCGACTTCCAGGCCGGCGCCTTCGACCGGATCCAGCTGAGCGGCTCGCCCGATGTCGTGGTCACCGTCGGCGGCCAGCCCTCGATCCGCGCCGAGGGCGATGCCGAACTGCTCGAACGGCTCGAAATCGTCGCCGAGAACGGCCAGCTCCGCATCGGCCTGCGCGAAGGCACCCGAAACTGGTTCGGCCGCAATCGGAGCCTCACCGTCCATGTTACCATGCCCGCTCTGGCCGGTGCCGCCTCGACCGGCTCGGGCGACATCGCCATCGACCGCGTCCAGGGCCAGCGCTTCGCCGCGACGCTGACCGGCTCGGGCGACATCGAGATCGGCACGATCGAAGTCCGCGAGGCCGAGTTCGCGGTGCGCGGCTCGGGCGGGATCAAGGCCGCCGGCCGCGCCCAGCGCGCCGCCGCCAACCTCTCCGGCTCGGGCGATCTCGATCTCGCCCGGTTCGAAGCGGCCGAGGCCGATGTCGCTTTGGCCGGCTCCGGCGACATCGCCATCCGCGCCACCCGCACCGCCGCGGTCAGCCTCGCCGGCTCGGGCGACATCAATATCGCCGGCGCGGCCCGCTGCACGGTGACCAAGTCCGGCTCCGGCGACGTGCGCTGCGGCGGTTAGGCGATTGACGCGGCGGCGATAAAGGCCATGCTTGCTTGTATGTTCAGGATCATCGCCGCCGTCGCCGCCACCTTGTGTCTCGCCACCCTCGCCGTCCCCGCCGCGGCCGAGCAGCGGCGTTATTCGGTGACCGATTTCGAGCGGGTGGTGGTGGAGGGGCCCTATCGGGTGCGGCTTGTGACCGGCCGGCCTTCCTCGGCCGTCGCCGACGGGACTCGCGAGGGCCTCGACCGGGTCATCGTCGACGTCCAGGGACAGACCCTGCGCATCCGCCCGAACCGCAATGCCTGGGGCGGCAATGCCGGCGCCGATACCGGGCCGGTCACCGTCGAATTGGCGACCCGGATCGTCCGCTCGGTTCGCGTGGTCGGGCCGGCGCGGGTCGAGGTCGCGGGCGCCGCCGGGCTCAATGTCGAGTTCAGCGTCGAGGGCAGCGGCACGCTCAGCGCCACCCGGGTGGCGGCGGACAATCTCGCGCTCGGCCTGCTCGGCTCGGGCCGGCTCGAGCTGGAGGGCACCGCGCAGCGCCTGCGCGCGACCGTCCAGGGCACCGGGGATCTGGTTGCGCCGGGGCTCCGCGCGCGCGAGGCAGCGATCAGCAGTACCAGCGCGGGCTCGCTCGCTGTGACCGTCGACGGCCCGGTGACGGTGACCTCCGGCGGCCTGGGCGAGATCGCCATCCACGGCCGGGCGGTCTGCACGGTGCGCGGCAGCGCGCCGGGCCAGGTGCGTTGCCCGGCCCCGCGCTCAGATCAAAGCCAGCCCCGCTAATTTGCCCAAGAGGGCGGGCGGCATCGCATCGAGCCCGTCCGGCTCGCCCTCCAGATCCAGCGGCGCGTCCTCGCCGGCGAGATAGCGCCAGCCCTGATGCGCGCGCATCGGCTGGGTGTGGACCCGGACCAGCGCCGGATCGAGCCGGACGATGACCCGGCCCTCATTGGGCAGCAGCCCCAGGATCGTCTGGCGGGCGACGATGCGGTGCTTGATGATCCAGTAGAGCGAGCCGCCCAGCAGTTCGTCGGCGCGCTTGGGCATGAAGCGGGTGGCGAGCGGCACATACCCGTCCTTCAGCCGCTTCTCTTGCCGTCGGGCCAGCGTCTCCAGGCTCGCGCAGCTGAACGCGACTTTGCTCAAATGCAGGGAAGCCATGACAATCAGATGGGGCTTGGGGCGGTCGCGATCAACCGACGAGGCCGGTGGCGACGGCGAGCCCCAGGAAGGCGAAAAAGCCCATCGAATCGGTGATCATCGTCACGAACACGCTCGACGAGACCGCCGGATCCTGGCCCGCGCGCTCCAAAAAGACGGGGACGACGACGCCGCACAGGCCGGCGACGACGATGTTGATCAGCATCGCCGCGGCGATCACCAGACCGAGCTGGACATCGCCGAAGACCAGGCCCGCGCCGAGCCCGAGCAGGATCGCGATCGTGGCCCCATTGAGCAGGGCGACGATGATCTCGCGCCAGACCGTGCGCCAGGTGTTGGACCGGGTCAGCTGGTTCATCGCCAGCGCGCGGACCGAAACCGCCATCGTCTGGGTGCCTGCATTGCCGCCGATCGAGGCGACGATCGGCATCAACGCGGCGAGCGCGATCATCTCCTCGATCGCCGCGCCGAACGCATAGATGATCGAGGAGGCGATCAGCGCGGTCAGCAGATTGGCGCACAGCCAGCGGACCCGCGCCTTGTAGCTCTCGCGCACCGGCTCGTTAATGTCGCCCTCGACGCCCGCGCCGGAGAGCAGGAGGGTGTCCTCGCTCGCTTCCTCCTGGATGATGTGGACGATGTCGTCGACCGTGATCATGCCGACCAGCCGCCCGCCCGGATCGACCACCGCGGCCGAGATCAAAGCATATTTCTGGAAGCGCAGCGCCACCTCCTCCTGGTCCATGTCGACCGGGATCAGGGTCTGTTCGCGCTTCATCACGTCGCGCACCGCGATCCGCCGCGGCGTGCGCAGGATCCACGAGAGCAGGCAGGTGCCGACCGGGCGATGGCCGGGATCGACCACGAACACCTCCCAGAAATCGGTGGTCATCTCGTCGCCCGCGCGCAGGAAATCGATCACCTGGCCGACCGTCCAATGCTCGGGCACGGCGACCGCGTCGCGGCGCATCAGCCGCCCCGCGGTTTCCTCGGGGTAGGAGAGCGCTTCCTCGATCGCGGCGCGATCGTCGGGGTCGAGCGCACGAAGCACCGCGCGCTGCTCCTCCTCCTCCATATCCTCGATGATCGCGACCGCGTCGTCGGTTTCGAGCTCGCCGGCGATCTCGGCGACCTGATGCGGCTCGAGCGCGTCGATCAGTTCCTCGCGGACGTGCTCGTTCATCTCGGCGAGGACGTCGCCGTCGAGCAGATCGGAGAGCGCCGCCGCCAGCGCCCGGCGGTCGTCATGATCGACCAGTTCGAACAGATCGGCGACGTCGGCCGGATGGAGCGGCTCGACGAGCGCGCGGGCACCCTCGAAATCGCCGGCCTCGACGCGGGCCATCACCTCCTTGACGAAGGAGGGCTTCAGCCGGTCGTCGGCGTCGAGGCGGGTTTCGGGCGGGGTGCGGCTTTGGATGGTGGCGGTTTCGAGGTCGCTGTCGCTCATCCCGCCCTCCTTAGAAGTGTGCGCCGCTGCGCCGGCTTCCTAGGCGCGCGCGCTTGCCCTGTCGATATGCGGGGCCTAAGCCGCGCCGCAAAGGAGCATAAGCAATGGCCGAATTGAATAATCTGGTTCTCACGCTGGACGGCGGCGAGGTTGTCATCCGCCTTCGCCCGGACCTCGCGCCCGAGCATGTCGCGCGGATCCGCGAGCTCGCCGAAGAGGGCTTTTACGACGGCACCGTCTTCCACCGCGTGATCGACGGCTTCATGGCGCAGGGCGGCGATCCCACCGGCACCGGCACCGGCGGCTCCGACCGGCCCGATCTCCCGGCCGAGTTCAGCCGCGAACCGCACAAGCGCGGCGTCGCCTCGATGGCGCGGGCGCACAATCCGAACAGCGCCAACAGCCAGTTCTTCATCTGCCTCGACGATAGCGGCTTCCTCGACGGCCAATATACGGTCTGGGGCGAGGTGATCGAAGGCATGGAGCATGTCGACGCGCTCCCCAAGGGCGAGCCGCCGCGCCAGCCCGGGCGGATCGTGAAAGCCTCGCTGAAGGAGTAAGCGCATGGCGCGGGGGGTGACCTTGATCACGGGCGCTTCGGCCGGCCTCGGCGCCGAGTTCGCCCGCCAGTGCGCCGCCCGCGGCGAACCGCTCGCGCTCGCCGCCCGCCGCCGCGACCGGATGGAGGCGCTGGCCAGGGAACTCGGCGGCGAGGTCCATGTCTTCGAGGCCGATCTCGCCCGCGAAGGCGCCGCCGCCGCCCTCACCGCCGCGCTCGAGGCACAAGGGCTCCAGGTCGAGACTTTGATCAACAATGCCGGCTTCGGCCTCGCCGGCCGGGTCGCCGCTTTGGCGCTCGACCGGCAGAGCGAAATGATCGACCTCAACGTCCGCGCTCTGGTCGAGCTCAGCCGTCTCGTCCTTCCGGGCATGCGCGAGGACGGTAAGGGCGCGATCCTAAACGTCGCCTCGACCGCCGCCTTCCAGGCTGGGCCGAACATGGCCGTCTATTATGCGAGCAAGGCCTTTGTCCTCTCCTTCACCGAGGCGCTCCACCATGAGCTGAAGGGCAGCGGCATCCGCGTCAGCTGCCTCTGCCCCGGCCCGACGGAAAGCGAGTTCAGCGACGTCGCCAATTCGCACAGCCCGACGCTGGAGCGGATGAAGGTCCCCGCCGCGCCGGTGGTCCGCGCAGGGCTCGCCGGGCTCGACCGCAACAAGGCGGTGGTGATCCCGGGGCTACCCAACAAATTCACCGCCCAGATCAACCGCCTCCTCCCCCGCGCCGCGATGCGACGCATCATCGGGCGGATCAAAGTCCAGTCGCCGGACGCGACCTGACGCCGGGTGATCAGATCAGCCGCTGACTCATCATCCGGGCGACCGCCTGGGCGCGGGTGACGGCGCCGAGCTTGCGGCGGGCATTGTCGACGTGGAACCGCGCGGTCGCCTCGGAGACGCCGAGGATCACCGAAATCTCCCAGTCCGATTTGCCGTCCGCGACCAAAGAGAGGCTGTCGCGCTCGCGCACGGTGAGCCGGACTGGGGCCGCCCCGTCCTCGTCCGCGAAGGTCATCAGCCGCTCGGTCAGAACCAGCCCGGCGACCTGGACCGCGAGGCACTCCTCCTCCTCCAATTCGAAGTCGCCGAAGCCCAGATGGAGCGAAGCGATCATGCCGTTCGGCCCGTAGGAGGTGGCGCAAAGCGCGTCGTGAATGCCGGCCTCGCTCAACGCGTCCCAATAGATCCCGAAGCGCGGATCGTGGCGCGGCGCGAAGTCGCTGAAGCGGTAGCGTGTCCGCCCCTCGCGGATCGCGGCCAGCAGCGGATTGCACTCGAAGCAGATATAATCGAAGGCCGAGCTGCCGACCCAGCCGTCCACGGAGATCCGGCTGACCACCCCGCCGGCCGCCCAATGGCTCGCCGAAGTGAGGGTCTGTTCCGGCCGCCGGTAGAGCCTCGTCTGGAGATAGGTTGCGCCAAGGTCTTCGAACGCCTTGAAGAAAACGGCGCTCGCCTCGCGCGGAGTGCGCGCTTCGAACGCCGGCTGCGCGCGCGCCAGGATCGTCGACAACATCCGAGTCGCTCCCAGTTGCTTCGGCAATAGTCGCATGGCCCCGCCCGCCCGGCAAGACCGCCGCGAAAACAAGGCGCTAAGTCAAGCTAGCGATTCCGGGAGTATGGGCGCGCGCGACGCTGTCGTAGCAAATGAAGCCATGCGCGATGGCGAGCGCCATAGCTTTGCCGCCCTGAGCGCTCGATTGACGAACCAGTCTGAACGAGGGGATCATCACATGACCGGCCTGATCAGGACCATGACGTTGACCGCCGCGAGCGCGATCGCGATCGGCGCGGCCGCTTCCGCCTCCGCTCAGGAGATACCCGTGAACTGTCGCGGCGACGTCACCGAGGACACCATCGAATGCGGCGACGGCGCCAACACGACCAGCAACGAATCCACTGCTTATGGCGACGGCGCGGTGGCGAGCAACGACTCCACGACCGCGGTCGGTGCCGAGACCGTTGCCTCCGGGATTTATTCGACGTCCGTGGGAACGGGCAACGATCTGCTCGGGAGTTCCTCGCGCCCGAATGTCGCGGCGGCGGGCTTCAGCACCGCAGTCGGGAACGGCAATCAGATCGCCGCCGGCGCCACCGGCGCGACTGCGGTCGGCGACCTGAACACGACGACCGCGTCGGGCTCTTTCAGTGCCTCCTTCGGCGCCTTCAACACCGTCAGCGGCTCAAGCGCGGTCGCGGTCGGAAACGGCAACCGCGCCAACGGCGTGAGCTCGGTCGCCGTCGGCAACGGCGCCGTCGCGGACGCCGACGATTCGATCGCGATGGGAACCGTCGCGCTCGCCAACGGGGAACGCGGGATCGCGATCGGCGCGGTCAGCACGGCCAGCGCCACCGATTCGATCGCGATCGGCACCAATTCCTCGACGGCCAGCACGAACGCGGCCTCGCTCGGCACATCGGTGGCGATCGGCAATGAAGCGCTCGCCTCGGACGAGGATGCCGTCGCGATCGGCGATCTGGCCACCGCCTCGGGCTTCCATTCGACCGCGGTCGGCGCCGAATCCGACGCGACCGGGATCGGCGCGCAGGCCTTCGGCTGGCAGTCGCTGGCCAGCGGCACCCGCTCGACCGCGATCGGGCGCCAGTCGCAGTCGACCGGAACGGGCTCGGTCGCGCTCGGCGACAACAGCCGCGCGACCGCGGCCGGCGCGACCGCGCTCGGCAATCTCGCCGTCGCCTCCGCCGCCAACGCGACCGCGATCGGCCAGAACGCGACCGCCGCCTTCGCCGGCTCGACCGCCGTCGGCAGCGGCGCGACGACCACCGCGGACAACCAGGTGACGCTCGGCGCGACCGGCAGCTCGGTGCGGGTCGGCGACATCGCCGCCAGCACCGCCGCGCAGACCGGCGCGCTCAACTTCGTCACGATCGACGCCAGCGGCACGCTCGGGCGCGGGAGCGGCCCCGACATCAGCAGCCTTGTTGCCGCCCAGTCGGCGCTCGCCGCCACCCAGGTCGCGCAGGGCGCCCAGATCAACACCCTGTTCGATCTTGCCGATCTCAACCGTCGCGACATCCGGCAGGCCAATGAAGGGGTCGCCATGGCGCTGGCCATGGAAACGCCGATGCTCCCCGGGGGCACGACCTTCGCGATCGCCGGCGGCGTGGGCTATTACAATCACCGAAGCGCGGGGACCGCGTCCTTCGCGGCGAGGATCGGCACCAATTCGGCGTTCTCGGGCGGCATCGGCGTCGGCTTCGACAGCGGCGAGATCGGCGCCCGCGCGGGCTTCCAGCACGCGTGGTGAGGGGCGGGGGAGCAGGGCAAGGCCGGCCGGGGCGCGCTCGCGCCTCGGCCCGGCTCGCCTTCGGGCTGCTGCTCGCGGCAGGGCTGAGCCAGGGCGCGCCGGGGCAGGTCCGACGCCCGCCGCCGCCCGCGCAGGCGGCCCCCGTCGCGCCCGCCAACATCCCGGTGCCGGACCGGCTGACCAGCCTGAAGCTGCTCTGGAGCATCATGGCCGCGGTCGATCATGCGAACCGCACCGGCAATTATTCTGTGCTGCGGGATTTGGGCACGTCCGGCTTCCAGACCAACAACAATCCGGCCAATCTCGCCGCGATCTTCGCCGGCCTGCGCGAGCAGCGGATCGACCTTTCCGACACGCTGGTCGTCACCCCGGCGTGGGAGATCGCGCCGCGCATGACCTCGCCCACCGTGCTTCGAATGCGCGGCACCTTCCCCTTGCGGCCACAGCCCATCGCTTTCGATCTGCTCTTCGCTTGGGACCGCGGCTGGCGGCTCGACGGGGTCGCCGTACAGGCCATGCCGGCCACGCCCTGACAACCTGCGGCAAAGCCGGTCGCCCGCCTAAACCGCGAAGCCGATAAGCGCACCGGCCTGCAGCGCCGCGATCAGCAGCAGCCAGGTCGAAAAGGGCTGCTTGCTCGTCTTGTGACGGAACAGGTGCCGGGCGAGCAGCGCCCCCGGCGACCCGCCGATCGCCGCCAGCCCGAGCAGATCCGCCTCCGGGATCCGCCGCTCCCCGGCGACCGCGCGCTGCTTGTCCTGCCAGAAACGCAGCACGGTCCAGGCGTTCAGGATCAGCAGCGCGACGAAGGCAGCAGCATAAAGCATTGGGCGCTTATGGCCGGCGTTTCTTGAGGAATGTTGAAACGCGGTGGAAGAGCCGCCGCGCCGGCGTCTTTGCGTATTCGCGCCTTCGCGTGAGGAATGCTGCTATTGGATCACGCGAAGGCGCAAAGGCGCGAAGAAGGGGCTTAAAATGGGAACAGTCCCCACATTCGCGCTGATTTAGCCCGCCCGGGTCTCCAGTTCGCCAACCAACCAGTCGTGGAAGATCCGAACTGGCCGTCGTCCCAGCATCGCCCTGCGGCACGCGAACCAATAAGCGTAGGGGCTCTCCACCGCGGTGTCGAAGAGGCGGTGGAGGCGGGGGTCGTGGGCGCCTTCGAGGTGCATTTCGAACATGAAGCCAACGCCGAGCCCCTGCGCGGCGGCGTCGAGGATCAGCTGGCCCGAATCGAAATGGTCGACCGCGGCGGGCTCAAGCCCGGGCAGGCCCATCGCCTCGCTCCAATAATCGAAGGCGTCGGGCAGATCGCGGTGGAGCAGGATGGTGGCGCCGGCGAGCTGCGCGGGATGGTCGAGCCCGGCCAGCGCGCCGCCGCCGATCGCGACCACACGGTTGGCGCCGAGCCGCATGCTGTAGAGCGAAGGATCGACCTCGCGCGCCAGCACGATCGCCGCGTCGAGCCCCTCGTCGAGCCGCGACAAAGCATGGGGGCGGGTGTCGATGTCGAGATGGAGGTCCGGGTAAAGCGTACGCAGTTCGCCGAGGCGCGGCATGAGCCGGTAGGAGGCGAACAATGGCAGCACCGCGAGCTTGAGCCGAAGCAGCTCGTGCTGGCCGGTCGCCCGCTCCATCGCCTGGCCCAGGCCATCGAGCGCGGGGCCGATCTCGGCCAGAAGCTGCTCGCCCTCGGGGTTGAGATGGACGGCCTGATGGCGGCGCTCGAACAAAGGTCGGCCGACATGGCGCTCGAGCGACTGGATCCGGCGGGAAAGGGCAGGCGAGGACAAAGCGAGCGCTTCGGCGGCCGCCTTGACCGAGCCCAGGCGGGCCGTCTCGACAAAGGCCTCGACCGCGGTCAACGGGGGCAGCCGCTTCATCGCCCGGCCCTCCGCAGCCGCGCGATTTGTGCGGCGCACATAAGCTATTTCCTCGCTCGACGACGGCTTCCCCGTCTTGCGCACGGATGCAAAACTTGCATCTGCAAATGCCGTCTTCGCACTTGCACAAAAATTGTGCAACCGCAAAAAAGGACCCGCCTTTCAGGCATCCTCTCCAAACTTTCAGGGTCGGCCTTCGGGTCGGCCCTTTTTTCTTGAAGGCCGCGTTTGATCCCCGGCGGCCAGCCCCTATGTGGAGCGCTTGCCCGGGAGAGCGCAGAATATGGCCGACGAAGAACGCAAGCTCAAGCGCCTGCAGGTGGCGACGATGCGGCCCGAGGATAGCGGCCGCGGCATCGCCCGGCTGCCGCGCGCGATGATGACCGAGCTTGGCCTGGCCGAGGGCGACGTCATCGAGCTCAGCGGCAAGCGCGTCACCCCGGCGCGCGCGGTCGGCCCCTATCCCGAGGATGAAGGACTGGAGATTATCCGCCTCGACGGCCTGCAGCGCGCCAATGCCGAGATCGGCGCCGGCGATTTCGTCGAGATCCGCAAGGCCGATGCCAAGCCCGCGACCAAGGTCGTGTTCGCGCCGGCGCAGAAGAATCTGCGCCTGCAGGGCTCGGCCCATGCGCTCAAGCGCAGCTTCGGGATGAAGCCGCTGACCGCGGGCGACGTCGTCGCCACCACCGGCCAGCAGCAGGTGCCGCGCGGCGATATCCCGCCCGAGCTTCGCCAGATGCTGACCGCGCCCGCCTTCGCGCTTCAGGAGATCCGCCTGATCGTGCTCTCCACCGCGCCCAAGGGCATCGTCCATATCGACGCCAATACCGAGATCGAGCTTCGCCCCGAATATACCGAGGCGAAGGAGACCCGCCGCGCCGACGTCACTTATGACGATCTCGGCGGGATCGGCTCGACCATCGATCAGCTGCGCGAGATGGTCGAGCTGCCCTTGCGCTACCCCGAGATTTTCGAGCGGCTCGGCGTCGATCCGCCCAAGGGCGTCCTCCTCCACGGCCCGCCGGGCACCGGCAAGACCCGGCTCGCCCGCGCGGTCGCCAACGAATCGGACGCGAACTTCTTCCACATCGCCGGCCCCGAAGTGATGGGCTCGGCTTATGGCGAGAGCGAGAAGCGCCTTCGCGACCTCTTCCAGCAGGCGGGCGAGGCGGCGCCTTCGATCATCTTCATCGACGAGATCGATTCGATCGCCCCCAAGCGCGGCCAGGTCCAGGGCGAGACCGAAAAGCGCCTCGTCGCGCAATTGCTGTCCCTGCTCGACGGGCTGGAGCCGCGGCAGAACGTCGTCGTCATCGCCGCCACCAACCGGCCCGAGGCGATCGACGAGGCGCTGCGCCGGCCGGGCCGGTTCGACCGTGAGATCGTGATCGGCGTTCCCGACGAGGGCGGTCGCCGCGAAATCCTGGGTATCCACACCCGCGGCATGCCGCTTGCCGAGGGCGTCGATATTTCCGGCCTCGCCCGCCAGACTTACGGCTTCGTCGGCGCCGACCTTGCCGCCCTGGTCCGCGAGGCCGCAATCGAGGCGATCCGCGGGATCATGCCGCAGCTCAACCTGGAGGAGGGCACGATCCCGCCCGAGGTGCTCGACACGCTCTCGGTCACGCGCAAGGATTTCGAGGAGGCGCTCAAGCGCGTCCAGCCATCGGCGATGCGCGAGGTGATGGTGCAGGCGCCGAATATAGGCTGGGACGATATCGGCGGCGTCGATGACGCGCGCGAACGCCTTCGCGAGGGCGTCGAGCTGCCGCTGAAGAACCCCGACGCTTTCCGCCGGCTCGGCATCCGCCCGGCCAAGGGCTTCCTGCTCTATGGCCCGCCCGGCACCGGCAAGACCCTGCTCGCCAAGGCCTGCGCACGCGAGGCGGAGGCGAATTTCATCGCCACCAAATCGTCGGACCTGCTTTCCAAATGGTATGGCGAGAGCGAGCAGCAGATCGCCCGCCTGTTCGCGCGCGCCCGCCAGGTCGCGCCGACCGTGATCTTCATCGACGAGCTCGACAGCCTGGTCCCGGCGCGCGGCGGCTCGATGGGCGAACCCCAGGTCACCGAACGCGTGGTGAACACCATCCTGGCCGAAATGGACGGCCTGGAATCGCTTCAGTCCGTGGTCGTCATCGGCGCCACCAACCGCCCGAATCTGATCGATCCGGCGCTGCTTCGGCCGGGGCGGTTCGACGAACTGATCTACGTGACCGTGCCCGACGCGCCCGGGCGGCGGCACATCTTGGGCATCCACACCAAGGGAATGCCGCTCGCCGGCGACGTCGATCTCGACAGCCTCGCCGAGCGCTCGCCGCGCTTCACCGGCGCGGATCTGGAGGATCTGGTCCGCCGCGCCGGCATGTTCGCGCTGCGCGGCTCGATCGAGGCGCGCGAGGTGACCATGGCCGAATTCGAGCGTGCGCTCGCGGAAACGCGGCCCTCGGTCACCCCGGAAATGGAAACCGAATATGAGCAGATCGAGGCCCATCTGAAGCAGGAGGCGCGCGGCGCCGGGATCGGCTTCATCGCGCCGGGGATGCTTACGCCGCGGGGCCCGAAGGGCGGAAACTGAGCCAGGTCCAGCCGGCCAGCGCCAGCATCAGGACGGCCGTCGCCACGAACGGCCACTCCAGCCCGATCATGTAGAGCGCGACCCCGAGCGCCGGCCCAGCGACGAAGGCGATACCGTTGACCGAGGTGACCTGCCCGGCGACGGCATTCTGCTCGTTGACGGTGACGCTGAGCGAAGCGCCGCTGGTGAAGCCCGGGCGGAACAGGCCGAAGCCGAGCGAGGTCAGCACGAAGCCCAGCGTCAGGCCGTAAGCGTCGCCGGCGAGCGCGATCATCGCCGAGCCGGCGGCGGCGACCAGTGAGCCCCACAGCACGAGCTCGCGCGGGGTCAGCGCCATTTGCGGGATCAGCCACCATTGGGCGAGCAGGGTCGAGGCGGCCCCGGCCATCAGCACGACCGCGATCCAATGCTGCGACTGATCGAGCGGGAGGGCGAGCCGATCGATGATCATGAAGCCGATCACGCCCAGGATGATCGCATGGCCGTGCCCGCCGACGATACCGATCATATGCCACACGAAAACGCGCGGATCGCGCCAGCGCAGGCGCACCGTGGCATTGCGCTCGCCGGGCGGGCAGGCCTCGGTGCTGCCCATCATCGGATAGCCGACGATCGGCCCCTTCGCGTCGCGCCGCGGGGTGTCGTCGGGGAGGCGCAGGATCAGGAGCAGGAGGACGAGCGCGCCGATCCCGGCGAAGGCGACGAGCGGCGCCGCGAGGCCGAGCGGCGGCAGGATGAAGAGCGGCGCGATCGCGGGGCCCAGGATCGTGCCGAGCCCGAAGGAGGAGGCCAGAGCGGAGATCGCGTTGGTGCGCTGCTCGCCGTCGGTCCGCGCCGCGATATAGGCCTGCACCGCCGGCGGCGAGGCCGAGCCGAAGGCGCCGTAGAGGGTTCGGCCGAGCATGAAGATGACAAACGCGCCGAACCCGCTCAGCCAGCCCGCCAACCCCGCCGCCAGCGCGCCGCCGCAAATCAGCATCGAGACGATGAAGCCGTAAAGGCCGAGCCGCATCAGCGCGCGGCGGCCGCGCTTGTCGGCGCGGTGAGCCCAAATCGGGGCCATCACCACCCAGATCACCGCCGACAGCGAGAAGGCGATGGCCACCCAGATGTCGGCGACCTGGAGCTCGCGGCCGATCGCGGGGAGCAGCGATTGCATCGCCGTATTGCCCGCCGCGGCGACCAGCATCACCGAGAAGAGCAAGGCGAATCGCCCGCGGGACAGGCCGAAGCCATTCATTGCGCGCGCCTTTTTTCGATTGTGGTGCGTTCAGTGCGCAGGGAAAGGACCGCTTGCGGCTTGCCAAGCGCGCGCCGAAATGCCAACGCGTCCGCTTTCCCCAATAGTCTGGAACGAAGCATGTCGGCATCCTGGGACGAAGCACGGAGTGATAGCCGGCTTGCGCGTGGCGCGAGCGGCGGCCCCCTGTGGCATTTCCTGCGGGGCTTCATCAAGCATCCGGTGATGGTCGGGTCGATCATTCCCTCTTCGAAGGCAACGATCGACAAGGTGCTCGGCCCGGTCGATTGGGCGAATTGCAAATTGTTCGTCGAATATGGGCCGGGCGTCGGCACCTTCACCGAGCATATCCTGCAGCGGATGGCGCCCGACGCGACCCTGATCGCGATCGACACCAACGATGATTTCACCGACTATCTGACCCGCAAATTCCGCGACAACCGGCTGCGCGCGGTCACTGGCTCGGCCGCCGACGTGCGCTCGATCATCGCCGAATCGGGTTTCGACCATGCCGACTACGTCCTCTCGGGCCTGCCCTTCTCGACCCTGCCCGCCGGCGTCGGCCCGCGCATCGCCGAGGAAACCGCGGCGGCGCTTCGCCCGGGCGGCATGTTCCTCGTCTATCAATTCTCGGCCAAATGCCGCGAGTTCATGGCCCCCCATTTCGAGCGTATCGACAAGGGCATCGAGTGGATGAACATCCCGCCCTGCCAGATTTTCTGGGGCCATAAGGACTGAGGCTCCGCTCCCCGTGAGCTTGGGCCCCACTGCAAGCCGCGCCACCTACCCTCCCGTCATCCTGACGAAAGTCAGGACCCATGAACACTGTCGAACGAGCCGTCGCACCGCGGTGTTCATGGATCCCGGATCAAGTCCGGGATGACGATTATCGGGGTCCGGCCTTCTCAACCGCCTTGCGCCCCCGCTTGAGCCGGCGCCCCAGCCGGGTGCGGCTGAAATTGAGCCGGCGGGTGACGTTATAATCGGCGGTTGCCATCACGAAATAAGCCAGCGCCCAGTTGAACCAGGTCCACCAGGTCAGCCGCTCCTTGTGAATTTCGGGCGTGATCCGCTCGCTGTTCGCGATCTCGCTGTCGACGAAGCCGCGCATCATCGCGGCGAAGGCCGGATCGTCGACCCGGAGCATCATTTCGAGGTTGAGGTAAAGGCTGCGCATGTCGAAATTGGCCGAGCCGATATGCACGACCTCGTCGATCACGATCAGCTTCGAATGGAGCTTGGTCGGTTGATATTCGTAGACCTCGACGCCGCGCTTCAGGAGCCGCCGGTAGAGGAAGCGGGCCGAGCCGACCGCCCATTGATGATCGAGCTTGGCCGGCGTCACGATCCGCGCCCGGCCGCGCTGGGCGATCCCGAAGATGCGCCGCATCATGCCAAGGCTCGGCGCGAAATAGCAGGCGATGATGTCCAGCCTTGTGGCGCGCTGCATGTCGGCCTTCACCGATCGGCCCCAGGGGCTCAGCCGCCGCGACGGCCCGCCGAACAGCCAGTGCAGCGGTCCCTGCGTGGCGCTCGACTGGCTGAGCACCCGCCTCAGGCTCCGGATCGTGGCGTTCTCGGTTTCAGCCCAGGCGAAGATCGCCTCGAAATACTCCACCAAACAGGCGGCGCTCGGGCCTTCCACGGTGATTCCGAGGTCGCGCCAGGCGCCGGCTTCGATCGTGCCGAAATAATCGTCGGAGATGTTGAAGCCACCGATCATCGCCTTGCGGCCGTCGGCGAGCGCCAGCTTCTGGTGATTGCGCAGGAGATAGCGCCGGCCCCAGCGCGGAACGAAACGGCAGAAGCGGGCCTCGGCGTTCATCAGGGGCTGGAAGAAGCCGCTCGCGACCGAGCCGAAGCCGTCGACCAGAAGCCAGACTTTCACGCCCCGCTTCGCCGCCCGGACGAGCGCGTCGCGCACCTGCCGTCCCGTCTCGTCGTCGCCCCAGATATAGTAAAGCACGCGCAGCGACTCTTCGGCGTCGTCGATCAGCTCGATCAGCGCCTGTAGCCGCGCCGGGCCATCGGCCACCACGGTCAGCCGATTCCCGGCGACTTCCATCGGCCGGAGCAGAGGTGTCTCGTCGCCCATCCGCGTTTCGACTAGCGGCGGCGCTTGCTCTAGGGAAGGCGCATGCATGTCGGCCGCCTCAGCCTCAGCGACTTTCGCTCCTACGCCGACGCGATCCTGGCGCCCGGGCCGGGCCTGGTCATCCTCACCGGCGAGAACGGCGCGGGCAAGACCAATGTGCTCGAAGCGGTGTCATTGCTATCGCCGGGGCGCGGCCTGCGCGGCGCGGCGCTGGGCGAGATGGCGCGAAAAAGCGGCGCGGGCGGCTTCGCGGTCGCGGCACGGCTCGGCGAAGTGGATATCGGCACCGGCGCGGCGGCATCGGCGCCGGAGCGTCGCCAGGTTCGGATCAACGGCGCGGCGGCTTCGGCCAATGCGCTGGCCGAATGGCTGGCCGTGCTCTGGCTGACGCCGGCGATGGACCGGCTGTTCGCCGAGGCCGCCTCGGGCCGGCGACGCTTCCTCGATCGGCTGGTGCTCGCGCTGCGCCCCGAGCACGCCACCCACGCGGCGCGCTACGAGGCGGCGATGCGCGCGCGCAACAAGCTGCTCGCCGAGGACGGGCCCTGGGACGAAGTGTGGCTCGACGCGCTCGAGGCGCGGATGGCGGAGCATGGCGCCGCGATCACGCAAGCGCGCGCCGCCGCCGTCGCCGCTCTGGCCGAACGGCTCGAAGCCGCACCGGAAGGGCCCTTCGCCCGCGCCGGCCTGACGCTGGAGGGCGGCGAACCCGCCCCCCTCGCCCCGGCGCGCGGCCGCGATGCCGCCGCCGGCCGCACCCTCGCCGGCCCGCACCGCGCCGATCTGCTCGTCACCCATCTCGGCAAGGATCAGCCGGCGGCGCTCTGCTCGACGGGGGAGCAGAAGGCGCTGCTCATCGGCCTGATCCTCGCCCATGCCGATCACGTCGCCGAACGCTCGGCCAGGCGCCCGATCCTGCTCCTCGACGAGATCGCCGCCCATCTCGATCCCGCCCGCCGCGCGGCCCTGTTCGAGCGCCTTGCCGGGAGCGGCGGCCAGGTCTGGATGACGGGCACCGAGCCCGGCCTCTTCTGTGCGCTCGGCGCCGGCGCCTGCCGGTTCGAGGTCGCCGGGGGCGCCGTCCACCCCGCCTGACGTGCGTTGCTGCGGTGAACGGCACCTGTCGGCTCGCCTCAGCACGGGTTCACCCGCGTCGGGCTAGGAAGCGGGCGCGCCGGGGCAGCGACAAGGAGTATTTATGCGTAAGGATATCTGGATTCGCGCCGCCTGCACGGTGGCGCTCGCTAGCATGGGCGGCGCCGCCGTCGCGCAGGAACGTTGGCAACGCGACGACGATCGCCCCATCGATCGCGACGATCGCCCCATCGACCGCGACGTTCGCCTGATCGGCGCCGGCGTGCGGGACCTGCTGCCCGATCTGCGCCGCACCCCGCGCGGCCGGATTTTCGTGATGCGCAATTTCGATCTCAACCGCGACGGCCGCATCTCGCCGCGCGAGGCGCGCGCCGCCAACCGCGCCTTCTCCACCGCCGGGCTGGACCGCGACGACCGCCGCTGGGACGGACCCGATCGCCTGGATAGGTCCGATCGCTGGGACGGCCGCGATCGCCGCGACGGACCCGATCGCGTCGTCGTCGTCGACCGCGGCGACCAGGGCTGGGATCGCGCCGCGATGCGCGGCTATCGCTTTCGCCAGACCGACGAGGGCGCCCGCATGACCATGCAGGAGGAAGTCCTGTTCGCCACCGATAGCGACGTGCTTCGGCCGGGCGCGATCGAAACCCTGCGTCCGCTCGCCGCCTATTTGCGGGCCAATCCGGGCGTTAGAGTCGGGATCGACGGCCATACCGATTCGCGCGGCACCGACGCGCACAACCAGGATCTGTCCGAGCGGCGCGCGACCAGCGTGCGCGAGGCGCTCGACCAGATGGGCGTCACCCGGGCGCGTTTCCGGGTCGCCGGCCATGGTGAAAGCAATCCCACCGCGAGCAACGCGACGAGCGAAGGCATGCGCCTCAACCGTCGCGTCGAGGTCACCCTGCTCGGCCGCCGCGCCGACGAATTCTGATCCTCGGGCGCGCCCGGTCCGTCGCTTAAGCGGGCCGGGCGCCGCCATGCCGCAAACGGGCTTTTTCCTTTGGGTTTCGGGCGCCGATTCCCTATATGATGGTCCATGGCAGACACCCCCAATGACAACAGCTACGGCGCCGATTCCATCAAGGTGCTGAAAGGCCTCGACGCGGTCCGCAAGCGGCCCGGAATGTATATCGGCGACACCGATGACGGCTCGGGCCTCCACCACATGGTGTTCGAGGTTTCGGACAATGCGATCGACGAGGCGCTGGCCGGTCATTGCGACCGGATCCTGATCACCCTCAATCCCGACGGTTCGGTCAGCGTCGAGGACAATGGCCGCGGCATCCCGACCGGGATCCACGAGGAGGAGGGCGTTTCGGCGGCCGAGGTCATCATGACCCAGCTCCACGCCGGCGGGAAGTTCGAGAACACCTCCGAGGACAATGCCTATAAGGTCTCCGGCGGCCTCCACGGCGTCGGCGTCTCGGTGGTCAACGCCCTGTCGGAGACGCTGGAGCTGACCGTGTGGCGCGAAGGCAAGGAGCATTGGATGCGCTTTCGCCACGGCGATGCCGAGGCGCCGCTCAAGATCGTCGGCGAAGCCCCGACCGGCAAGAAGGGGACCAGGGTCACCTTCCTGCCCAGCTCCGACACCTTCAAGATCGTCGAATTCGATTTCGACACGCTCGAGCACCGCTTCCGCGAGCTCGCCTTCCTCAACAGCGGCGTCCGCCTGGTCCTCACCGACGCCCGCCACGAGGAGAAGAAGGAGGTCGAGCTCTATTACGAAGGCGGCATCTCCGCTTTCGTGCGCTATCTCGATCGCGCCAAGACCGCTTTGATCCCGGACCCGATCTCGGTCACCGGCCAGCGCGACGAAGTCGGCATCGAGGTCGCGCTCGAATGGAACGACAGCTATTACGAGCAGGTCCTCGCCTTCACCAACAACATCCCGCAGCGCGACGGCGGCACCCATATGGCCGCCTTCCGCGCCGCTTTGACCCGCACGCTCAACAATTATGCCGACAA
>Ga0190275_10000117_pt1 | contig 93772 bp, 90 predicted proteins | sample Popmic550T_FD_133745 | JGI IMG/M metagenome (GOLD analysis project Ga0190275, IMG submission 133745) | Populus adjacent soil microbial communities from riparian zone of Yellowstone River, Montana, USA - 550 T | ecosystem: Environmental > Terrestrial > Soil > Riparian zone > Trees stand | place...
AACGGGTTGGAGTCACTGAGCTCGATGTAGCGGGAGATCTCGTCGAGGATGCGGGCGATCTGGAACTTGTCCATGCTGCGGGGATTCTGTGGCCGAAATTGAAAATTGAAAATTGAAAATTGAAAGCGAGGCACGTGCTTCCCCGGTTTTTCAATTTTCAATTTTCAATTTTCAATTCCATACTGCGCGCCATGCAGCCCCGTGACCGCCTGGTCGTCGCCGTCGACCTCTCCACCCGCGACGAGATCCTCCGTACCGTCGAGCAGCTCAGCGGGGTTGCCGGGGTGTTCAAGATCGGGCTGCAGGCGTTCATCGCCAACGGGCCGTCGATCGTGCGCGAGGTGGTGGCGACGGGGGAGAAGGTGTTTCTCGACCTGAAGATCCACGACATTCCGAATACGGCGAAGCATGCCATCGCCGAGGTGGCGTCCCTCGGCGTGTCGATCGCCACGGTCCACACGGCGGGAGGCGAGGCGATGCTGCAGTCGTGCGCGCACGACTCGGTGCTGGTGCTCGGGGTGACGGTGCTGACGAGCCTGAACGAGACCGACCTCTTGCAGATCGGTTTCGGAGGAAACGCGACCGAGAACGCGGTGCGGCTGGCGATGCTGGCGCAGAGCTCGGGCCTCCGCGGGGTGGTGGCGTCGCCGCTGGAGATCGCCCCGATCCGCGAGGCGTGCGGTCCGGATTTTGTCGTGCTCACGCCGGGGATCCGGCCGGCGGGCTCGGACGTTGGGGACCAGCGACGGACGATGACGCCGCGCGAGGCGATTGCCGCCGGGGCCGACTACATCGTGGTGGGCCGGCCCATCACAGGTGCGGTCGACCCGAGGTCGGCCGCACTGAAGATCGTCGAAGAGATGGTTTAGCGCACTGCTCTGCGCCGCGGGACCACGCAGTTGCGGCCCGGACCCTCGAAGAAGATCCGCTTGTTCGCGAACTGACGGCGCACGCCGAGGGCGTCGGTGGCGATGGCGCGGAGCTGATGCTCGCCGCGCGAGACGCTGTCGAGGTTCACGCCGACGCGCCACCCGGTGACGGGCGTCGGGGAGGAGACGCCGCTGCGCGGCGTTCCGCCCAGCGTCGCGGCGCCGAGGGAAACGTTGTCGATGAACAGCTCGACGTTCACGATCTTATGCACGCCGGTGACCCAGCCGTGGATCTCGGAGCCGCCGCAGGTGAGGTGGAAGATGCTCTCGAGCTCGATGCGCCCGCTGGCGATGCCGCACGCGCCCCAGCTCTGGATGCCGCTGGTCTCGCCGATGACGTAGATGTAGTTGCCGGCGGCGAGCGGGTCGTACTTGACCTCGTCGATGTCGGTCATGGTGACGTCCTCGTAGATGCGCTCCACGGCCCCTTCATACGGCGGCACGCGGAAGTCGAAGACGTCGAAGGCGATGGTCCGGGCCGGCTGCTGGTTCATCGGGTTTACTTCGTCGATGAGCGTGATCAGGCGGCCGTTGGTGTCGTCGAACCAGGCATTGCGGCTGAAGCGGATCGGATTGCTGCGGCCGATGCCGAGGTAGAAGGGAAGGACCAGCAGGTTCGTCCGAAGGAAGAACGGCAGGACGCCGGGACGGAGGGAGTAGACGTTGATGGTGGTGTCGGTCCCGACGGCGATGAACGGGCCGGAGCTGACCAGCCACTTGCCGGGACGGCTGATTTCGGCGGTGGTGTGGACGGCGGCCGGGTTGGTGATGTCGAAGGCGAGGAGGCCTTCCTCGGAGACGGCGATGAGCGTCCCATTGTTGAACTCGATGTCGTTGAAGCCTCGGTGAATGTTGCGCGGGATCGACGGGATGTTGCCGACCCGGATCGGGTTGGTGAGCGTGGAGATGTCGACGATGTCGATCTGGTTGGTGCAGAAGTCGTCGTCGCTCGGCGCGCAGGGGTAGTCGTCCGAGGGGAAGAGCCCGGCCAGGCGGCTGCCGCTGACGGTGAGGCGGTTGTAGTGGAAGCCGGCGGCGCGGTGGATGAGCGTCGGAGCGGTGCCCCCGGCGCGGGTGTTCCGCAGGTCGAAGATCTCGAGCCCGGCCTCGCTGCTGATGAAGAGCATGTCGTTCGAGAACGCCACGCCGCCATTGGTCCGGCGACCCGCCAGCGAGCCGATGAAGTCCTCGCGGGCGATCTGCAGGTTCCCGATGTCGTTCGTCGTGTACGTCGTCAGGACCTGGCCGCGGAGCGCGAACACCAGGTTCCCGGAACGGAAGACGCCGTGCGGGGAGAGGTCGAAATCAGTGGCCGGAGGAGTCGAGTCCGCCAGCGAGAGCGGGCAGTTCGACGTGAATTGTGCCGAGAGAGAAAGCGAAGAAACGAGGATTACGACGACCAGAGCGATCCGTGACCATACGCGCATAGAAGCCTCCCAAAAACACACCCGTGACGCCCGCTGATCTGCGCGCGAAGCGTCCTCCAAAAGAGCCGATCGAGTTCGTCTAGCCCGTAAGTGTGTCGCAAATGAGGGGTTTTTTGCAATATTGGCGGGCCGTTCGCAGGCCGGGCTCGTCGTGTATCATGGAGTCCACCGGCCTCAGGATCGCTCGCAAAGGGAAACACGGCGGCGCGGGCGCGTGTTGAAGCTGCTGAGTAGAAGCCTATGCTCGACGGTCATGTCCTGGTTCTGAATCGACTGTTTCAGGCCGTGCAGATCACGTCGGTCCGACGCGCTCTGACCCTCCTGTACAAGGGACAGGTACGCGCCGTCGACTCCGAGTACCGGACCTACGACTTCGAGAACTGGATGGACATCCCGGTCCAGCCCGACGAGCACTACGTCGTCACTCCGAGCCGGAACATTCCGATTCCGCACGTGGTGCAGCTACTGGTCTTCGACCGCCTCCCCCGGCAGGAGGTCAAGTTCTCGCGCGGCAACATCTATCTGCGCGACCAGAACCGCTGCCAGTACTGCGGGAGGAAGTTCCCCTCCTCGGAGCTGTCGCTCGACCACGTGATCCCGATCTCCCGCGGCGGCAAATCGACGTGGGAAAACGTCGTCTGCGCCTGCCTCCCGTGCAACGTGCGGAAAGGGAACAAGCTGCTCAGCGAGAGCGAGATTCGCCTCCGCAAGCACCCCGTCCGCCCGAAATGGCACCCCCTCCACCGCCTCCAGGGAAGAAGCTATCCGGAGATCTGGAAGAACTTCCTGGACGAGGCGTACTGGAATGTGGAACTGAAGGAGTGAGGCGGCGCGTCTGCGCGCGCCCGTTGTCGGTTGTCAGTTGTCCGAACCGATAGCGCCCGAGCGAAGCGGGTCCCGAGAGCCGGGAGCGTGGCTCTGTCAGGATGACAGAAAGCAACGCCCCTGGTGGCGGGCCATGGCTCTCGCTCATCGCTTCCGTCGTGCGCTACCGGTTCGGACAACCGACAACGGACAACATCCCGCGCCGCCCACGCCCCCACCCTTCCCGTGCCTAATAACCGATCGGGATCGCTTTTTGCTATCCCACGCTCCCGTGTACTGCTCTGTTCAGATGAGCGTGATATTTAGGGAGTGGCAGTTATGACGTTAGTGAACTCGCTCTGCGCGGAGATCAGCGTGTTTCAAGGGGTGGGGGAATCGACCGGCATCATGGTCGAGCGGAGCGCAATCCGCGGCAAGAAGGGCCTCTGCAAAAGCATGCGCGATCTGGCCATCAAGTCGCGCGTCCTCGGCGATGGGTACTACTACATCCCCGTCGATCTCTGGCCGAAAGCGAAGGAGCCGATCGTGGTCCACAAGCACGATTGGACCGTGATCAGCTCCATCCCCCGAACGTCCCGCGCCGAGAAGAAACGGCGCGCCGTGAGCGAGTGATCCCGGCGCGGGTATGCCCCGTGCAGTTTGGGTGACTCAGCACACCTAATGTTCGGAGTGAATTGATGAAGCTTTGGAAAGTTGCACTCGTCGCGCTCGCTATCGCGGCACCTGTCTACGCACAGAATGAAGAAGGTCCCGGCGCAGCCCAGGGCGCGGCCGTAGATACCACCGGCAAGGGCTACACGGCCGCTTACGTGATCGAGACTTCTACGCGCCGCGTGCTGCACGCGGAGAACGAGCACATGTCGCTCCCCACCGCGTCGATGGCCAAGATGATGACTCTCCTGATCACCATGGAGGAGATCCGCGACGGCCGCCTGAAGTACGACTCGCCGGTGACGATCTCCGCGCGCGCCAGCAAGATGGGCGGTTCCCAGATCTACCTGCGGGCCGCCTCGATCTGGCCGGTGAAGAACCTGATCATCGCCACGAAGGTGCAGTCGGCGAATGACGCGGCGCAGGCGCTGGCGGAGAAGATCGCCGGCTCGTCCGAGAACTTCGCCGACATGATGAACCAGCGCGCGCAGGAGCTCGGCCTCACCCATAGTAAGTTCTACGATCCGCACGGGTTGCCGAACAACGAAAACCCGGAGATGGTCGACCAGATGTGTCCCCACGATCTGGCCATCCTCGGCGTGGAGCTGATGAAGTATCCCTTCATGCAGAAGCTCGGCGTGATTGCGGAGATGCCGTTCAGGAACGGTACGCTCGAGCGGATCTACAACCCCAATCACCTGGTCAACCCCCGCAAGGCGAACTACATGGAAGACGCGACCGGGATCAAGACCGGGTACACCGCGAAGGCGGGCTACTGCGTCACCGCCTCGGCCACGCGCAACAACATGGAAGTGGTGGCCGTGATCATGGGCGCCAAGACCGGCGGCGGCCCGAACGGCTCGTTTGCGAATGCCGCGAAGCTGATGAATGAGGCGTTCGTGAACTGGCGCATGGTCACGCCGGCGAAGAAGGGAACCCCCGTCGGTCAGGCGACGGTCGCCAAGGGCGCCGCGCCCAGCGTCCCGGTCGTCGCCGGCCAGGATGTGACGGCGCTGGTGAAGCGCGGGCAGGAGCGGGACGTCAAGGTCTCGTTCAGCGGCGGTAACGTCAATGCCCCGGTGAAGAAGGGACAGAAGATCGGGACGATCGTGGTCCAGAGCGGCAGCGAAGTCATCGCCAAAATCCCCGGCGTCGCCGGTGCGGATGTCGCCAAGCAGGGGTGGTGGAAGAGCTTCTGGCCGTTCTAGGGCGGCGCGATTTGCGGTTTTCCGGCTGGCGGCGCGTTTTCGGGCGCGCCGCCGTTATCGGTTGTCGGTTGTCAGTTGTCTGCCATTTCTCGGCTGACGGGTCACATCGGCCGAGCGCCGCGCGCGATCGGTTCCCTGTCCTATGAGTCCCATAGGTTCCATAGGTCCTATTGGTCCTATTGGTCTACTCGAACACCACGCGTCGCCCTTCCACCCGCCACGGCCTTGCCAGCTTCCCCAGGGCTTCCACGTACGCCACGTGTTCCTGTTCGAGGATTCTGGCGCTGAGGGTGTCTGCCGTGTCGCCGTCCAGTACCGGCACCGTGCGCTGGACGATGATCGGGCCGGCGTCGAGGTGCTCGTCGACGAAGTGGACGGTGCAGCCGGAGACTTTTACTCCGTAGGCCACTGCCTGGGCCTGTGCGTCGACTCCGGGGAATGACGGGAGCAGCGATGGGTGGATGTTCAGGATGCGGTGGCGGTAGCGTTCGACGAAGGCTGGGCTGAGGAGGCGCATGTAGCCGGCCAGGACGATGAAGTCGGGCTGGGCGGCGTCGAGCAGGCGCTGTACTTCTTCCTCGTGGAGCGCGCGTTTGGCGAACTGCTTATGGTCGAGGATGTGCGCGGCGTAGCCGTACTCTTTTGCGCGCTGGATGCCGGGGGCGTCGGGCCGGTTGGAAAGGACGAGAACGATCTCGGCCTGCAGGCGTCCGTGGCGGATGGCCTCATGGATCGCCTGGAAGTTCGAGCCGCGTCCGGAGAGGAGGATCGCCAGGCGCATCGGTCGCCGCGCTACTCGATCCGTTACTCGATCCACGACGCGAAGCCGGCGGGCGGGATGTCATAGACGACCTTGCCCGTGCCTTTCACCACGTTCCCGATGAAGTAGTACTTCTGGCCGATCTGGGCGAAGTGTTTGGCGATCCGCTCGACTTCGTCGGGGCCGGCGATCAGCACCATCCCGACGCCCATGTTGAAGACGCGCAGCATCTCGTCGCGCTCGACGTTCCCTTTCTGGAAGATCAGCTTGAAGATCGGGAGCACCGGCCACGAGCCGAGCTTGATGTGGGCGTCGAGCGTCTCCGGCAGCACGCGGGGGACGTTGTCCGTCAGCCCGCCTCCGGTGATGTGGGCCATGGCGTGAATGGCGCGCTGTTCGACCAGCGGGAGGAGCGGCTTGAGGTAGGAGATGTGCGGCGCGAGCAACACTTCGCCCGCCTTGCCGATGTCGGGGATGATCGACTGGTGGTCGTAGCCGAGCTTCTCGAACAGCACCTTGCGGGCGAGCGAATAGCCGTTCGTGTGCAGGCCGACCGAGGGGAGCGCGATCAGGACGTCGCCCTCGCGGACCGCCTTCCCGTCGATCAGGTTCTTCTCGTCGACCACGCCGAGGATGAAACCGGCCACGTCATAGTCATCGTCGGAGTAGAAACCCGGCATCTCCGCCGTCTCCCCGCCGATCAGCGCGCAACCGTTCTCCTTGCAGGCCCGGGCCATCCCGCGGATCACGTCGGTCATCACCGGCGGGCGCAGCTTGCCGGTGGCGTAGTAGTCGAGGAAGAACAGCGGCCGGGCGCCCTGGACCAGGATGTCATTGACGCAGTGGGACACGAGGTCGTAGCCGACCGTGTCGTGGATCTTCATCGCCTGCGCGACCCGCAGCTTCGTCCCGACGCCGTCGGTGGACGACACCAAGATCGGCGATTCGACCCCCTCGAACGTCCCGCGGAACAACCCGCCGAACGACCCGATCTCGGAGAGCACCCCCGGCGTGTAGGTGTCGCGGACGATTCGCCGCACCTCGCGCAGCGCCTCGTCCTGCGCATCGATGTCGACACCCGAATCACGGTAGCTCGTCACGGCGCGGGAGGATATCAGAGGGAAGCGTTGTCGGTTGTCCCGTTCTGTCATCCTGAGCCGCAGAAACTATCCCACGAGCCAAAAGCACGACGGCGAAGGACCTGGGTGGGTGGGGGAGCGAGGCACATTCTTCCCACCCCCACCCGCCCAGGTCCTTCGCCGCCATGCTTTCAGCTTCGTGGGGAGTTTCTGTGGCTCAGGATGACAGTCTTTGTTGCCGCTTTCCGAGTGCCGGCGGAAGCCTCATACAATCCCCGCCGTGGCTCAAGCGCTCCTCATCTCCACGCTCATCACCGTTGCCGGTCTGATCGTCACGATCGTCCTCGGTTTTCGCGCCAATCCGGCCCAGGTGGCGGACCACATCATCGTCGCGCTGGTGACGGTGGTGGTCGGCCTGTTCTCGCAGTCGATGACCATGTTCTTCTTCATCGGTACCGGGAAAGAGTTGAAGGACAAGTCGAAGCAGGACGCGGGGGTGGTGCAGCGGACGAAGGACTTCAAGAACCGCGTCTTCCCGGTCGCCATGTGGGCCATGACCGCGATCATGATCACCTTCATCACCGGCGGCGGCGTCGGGTCGGGGAAGACCCCTCTCTGGCTGCACGACGCTCTTGCCGCAGTCTCGATCTTCATGTTCGCGCGTGCCTACTGGGTCCAGATCCGGGCCATGAACGAAAATGCCACGCTGATGGAGAGATATCTCAAAGAGGAGTGATCGGGAGGTCGTATGTTGATGACGTTCCTTCTGTTGGCAGCCGGTGACCTGGTGCTCATCGCCCTTGCCGTGCCGCTGCTGCGGCGCCGCGTCAAGCCGAACGATCTGTACGGCTTACGGGTGGAGGCGACCTTCGCCGATGAATGGGTCTGGTACGAAGCGAACGCACAGACCGCCCGGGACATGCTTGTGGTCGGGCTGGCTCACCTCGGCGTGACCGCGCTGCTTCCTCTCGTCCCCGGTGTGTCCGACACCGCGTATGCGGTCGTCAACATAGCGCTGCTGCTGATGGGCGTCGTCGGGATGGCGGTGATCGGATGGAGAAGAGCCGAGCGGCTGCTGGCGCGCCGGCGCGCCGCTACATCTCCTTGACCTGCATCGGCCCTTCGGGACGTTGCGGTTCGGACAACCGACAACTGACAACCGACAACCAAACTCACTCCCAATCCGTGTGCACGAACGGCGCGTCGTCCCCTTTGTCATTGCGCTGATACGTATGCGCGCCGAAGAAATCCCTTTGCGCCTGTGTCAGGTTCTGCGGGAGGTTCGCCGTGCGGTAGCTGTCGAAGTAGGCCAGTGACGCGGCGAAGGCGGGGACGGCGATGCCCTGGGCCTGGGCGAAGGAGACGCTGCGGCGCCAGGCGTCGTTGACGCGGGTGAGGTCGGCGCGGAAGGCTTCGTCGAGGAGGAGGTTGGGCAATGTCGCGTTGCGCTCGTAGGCGCGCATGATGAGGTCGAGGAACTTTGCGCGGATGATGCAGCCGGCTTTCCAGATGCGGGCGATCTCGCGGAGGTCGATGTTCCAGTTCCATTCGCGCGAACCAGCCTGGATGAGCGCGAAGCCTTGGGCATACGAGCAGATCTTGGCCGCGAAGAGGGCGTCGTGGACGTCGCGGACGAAGACGTCGCGGTCGAGACGGACGACCGCCCCCGGTTCGTAGGGCAGCAGGACGCTCGCGGCCACGCGCTCCGTCTTCATCGACGACAGCACACGCGCGTCGATGGCGGCGGCGATGGTCGGGATCGGGACGCCGAGGTCGAGCGCGACCTGGGCGGTCCACTTGCCGGTCCCCTTCTGCCCCGCCTTGTCGAGGATCCTGTCGACCAGCGGCTCGCCGCTCTCGGCGTCGCGCTTGCGGAAGATCTTGGCCGTGATCTCGATGAGGAACGACTGCAGCGGCCCGCGGTTCCATTCGTCGAAGATGTCGGCGAGGTCGTCCGCGCCGCTTCCGAGGCCGCGGCGCAGCAGGTCGTAGGCCTCAGCGATGAGCTGCATGTCGCCGTATTCGATCCCGTTGTGCACCATCTTCACGAAGTGCCCGGCGCCGTCGGGCCCGCAGTAGGCGACGCAGGGGCCGGAGTCGCTCGTCGCGGCGATCGCTTCGAAGACTTCGCGGATCGACTCCCACGACTGCGGCGTGCCGCCCGGCATGAGCGACGGGCCGAAGCGCGCGCCTTCTTCCCCGCCGGAGACGCCCGAGCCGACGAAGTGCAGCTTGTGCTGGAGGAGGCGTGCGGCGCGGAGTTGCGTATCTTTGAACCAGGAGTTGCCGCCGTCGATGACGACGTCTCCCTCTTCGAGCAGCGGGAGGAGCTTGCCGAGCATCTCGTCGACCGGCGTGCCGGCCTTGATCATCAGCATGATCCGGCGCGGGCGCTCCAGCGCGGCGACGAACTCTTCGAGCGTCTTCGTCGCGGTCAGCTTCTTCCCCGCATTCTGCTCGCAGAACCGCAGCGTCGTCTGCGGCTCGCGGTTCCAGACGGCGACGGTGAAGCCGTGATCCTCGACGTTGAGGGCGAGATTCGAGCCCATCACGCCGAGGCCGATCATGCCAAATTTACAGGCGCTCATGCCTTCACGACCGCCGTCTTCACGGCCTGCGCGAGCTGGTCGAGCCCGGCGTCGATGTCCTTGCCGAGGTCGATGCTCAGCGCGCGGCGGTTGCGCGACGCCAGCGACTGAAAATCGCCGATCGCCTGCGCGCGCACCAGCACGCCGAACGTGAACTTCTCACCGGGGAGCGGCACGTCGGTGCCCGGTCCGCCGGTGAGCTGGAGGAAGATCCCGTTGTCGCCCCCTCCCTTGTGCAACTGCCCGGTGGAGTGGAGGAAACGGGGACCGTAGCCGCTGGTGGTGGCGACGCGCCGCTCGCGCGCGATGGTCTCGCGGATGGCGGCGAGCTTTTTCTCGCGCGAGATGGTCTCGCCAAAGTACTGCGTCAGCGCGACATAGTCGCCCGGCTGCACGGTCGCCAGCAGCGCCGCGATGGCGTCGGTATCCGAGACGTCGATCCGCTTTGCGCGCGGTGCGTCGCTCGCGCTCCCGCTTCCGGTCCCTGCTTTACCCATGGCTCCGGTGGAGGTGTACTCCTCGAGCAGGCGTTTCGTGTTGTCCTTCGACTCCTGCACGTTCGGCTGGTCGAACGGATTCACGCCGGTGATCGCCCCCGCAACCGCGGTGGCGAATTCGAAGACGTAGAAGACCTCGCCGAGGTCGAGCGGCTCTTCGATCACGTAGTCGATGACCGGATGGCCGGCGTCGGCAAGCTCGCGCAGACGCGCGGTGTCGTCGTCGTTTCCGCGCATCCGGACGGCGACGAAGGCGCGGTCATTGCCGTACTCGTTCGCCGCGAGCGCCGGCTCGCCGGCGACCGGGACGATCCCCTTCCCTTCCTTGCCCGTGCTCTCGGCGACGAGCTGTTCGATCCAGAGGCCGAGGTTTTCCAGCGGGCCGCGGGTGATCAGCGTCAGCTTGTCGCGGCCGGCGTTGGCGAGCGCGCCGATTGCCGCGCCGAGCAAGGCAGGAGTGTTCTTGCGGACCTGCGGGAGCGTGGCGATGTGGCCGGCGTGGACGGCGCGGTCGATCACCTGCGCGACGTCGACGCCCGACAGCGCCATCGGCACGACTCCAAAGTACGACAGCGCGGAGTAGCGGCCGCCGATGTCGGCCATGTTGAGGAAGATCTTCCGGAAGCCGTCGCGCTGCGCGTCGGCGACCATCTGCGTGCCGGGGTCGGTGACGGCGATGAACTGCCGGCCAGCTTTGTCGCCGGCGACCGACTTCACCCGGTCGTAGAAGTAGCGGTGGAACATCACCGGCTCGGTGGTGCTGCCGGATTTCGAGGCGACGATGAAGAGGGTCCGCCGGAGGTCGAGTTTCGCTTCCAGCATCATCACCGCCTCGGGGACGGTGGAGTCGAGGACCAGCAGTTCCGGATAACCGTCGCGTTTGCCGAAGACGCGGCGGATGACCTCCGCGCAGAGACTCGAGCCGCCCATGCCGAGGACGACCACGAAGTCGAACTCGCCGCGGACTTCCTCGGCGAACTGCACCGCGTCGGCCAGCAGCGTCTGCATCTGCTCCGGGACCGCAACCCAGCCGAGGGCGTTGTCGATGATCTTCCGGTGCTCCGCGTCGCTCTTCCAGAGGGAGCTGTCCTTCGCCTGGATGCGCGAGACGAACTTCTCCTTCTCCGCGCGCGCCACCGCATCGTCGGCGTTGACGTTGTGCAGGGTGATCCGGTCCGGCAGACCGCGCACGGCGACGTCGCGGCGCGCCTCGATGGTCCCCATCAACTGCACGAACGAGTCGTTGAACGACTTCACCCCGTCGGCGGTCAGCGTCTCCGTAATCGCCTTCAGGCTGAAACCCTTCTCCTCGAACTGCGCAAGGACGCGCTGCGCCTCATCGACGTTCTCCTCGATGCCCGGTTCCGGGCTGCCGTGGTCCTTGAACGCGAGGTACGTCGCCGGCGGCAGCGTGTTCACCGTGTCGGGCCCGATCAGCGACTCGACGTACAGCACGTCGCTGTACTTCGGGTTCTTGGTGCCGGTGGAGGCCCACAGCGGACGCTGCACGCGCGCGCCGAGGTCGCGCAGCTTCAGGAAGCGCGCGCTGGTGAAGACCTGCTTGAAGAGCTGATAGGCCATCTTCGCGTTGGCGATGGCGATCTTCCCCATCAGCGGCTCGATCGTTGGGTCGCTCTTCGCCTTCGCCTCGAGCTGCTTGTCGGCCGCGCTGTCGATGCGGCTGACGAAGAAGCTGGCCACCGAGGAGATGTTCCCGATCGGCTGCCCCTGCGCGGCGCGGCGCTCCAGGCCGCGAAGGTACGCCTCGATCACCTGCGCGTAGACCTCGTTGGAGAAGATCAGCGTGACGTTGACGTTGATCCCGTTGGCGATCGTCTCCTCGATCGCCGGGATCCCTTCCGGCGTCGCCGGAATCTTGATCATGACGTTCGGCCGCCCGAGCAGCGCGAACAGCCGCTTCGCCTCGGCCACGGTCTCCGCGGTGTGCTGCGCCAGTAGCGGCGACACTTCCAGGCTGACGTACCCATCCTCGCCGTTGGTCTTGTCGTAAACCGGACGGAAGACGTCCGCCGCGTTCCCGATGTCCTCGGTCACCAGCTCGTCGTAAATCTCCTCCCGCGACTTCCCCTGCGACGCGAGCGTCCGGAGCTGCCCGTCGTAATCCTCACTCCCGCCGATCGCCTTCTCGAAGATGGTGGGGTTCGAGGTCAGCCCGCGCAGGTCGTCCTCATCGATCATCCGCTGCAGCGCGCCCGAAGCGACGAGCTTCCGTTCCATCTGGTCGTACCAGACGCTCTGTCCGATCTTGGCAAGTTGTGCGAGGGGGTTGGTCATTCGGTGTGCCTCCTGAAGTGGAGGCGTAAGCATATCTCGCGGCTATGCCTCTTCGAGACCCGCCCGCTTGATCGCCTTCGTCGCGATTCTGGCGATGAACGCACTGACGAGGACGGCTCCGACAGCAGTGACGATGAGCGCGATCCGGTTCCCGCTCCCCGTCAGCGCCGCCGCCCCCGCCGCCCCGGCGTAAGTGAAGGCGATGGTGCCGGGGATGATGCCGAGGAAGGTGATGACGACGTACGGCAGCAGACGGATGCCGGTCAGCCCGAAGGCGTAATTCACCCACGTGAACGGCGGAAAGCCCGACAGCCGCACCAGCCAGAGGATCTTCGTCCCCTCCCGGGTGATGGCCCGGTCGAGCGCCCGGAACTTGGCGTTGTTCGCCGTCGTCCGCTCGACACGCTTTCGCAGGACCGTCCGCGCAAGGACGAACGCCAGCGTCGCCCCGATCGTCGCCCCGGTCAGATTCACCAGCGATCCCGCCAGCACCCCGAAAATCGCCCCCGACCCGAGCGTCAGCGCGAGCCCCGGAACGAGGAAAACACAGCAGACCGCGTAGACCAGGATGTACAGCACAAACCCCATCGCCCCCTGCCCCTGAACCCAGGTCTTGAACGACTCGAGCCAGTCACCGACAGGAAGCATGCGCACCGCGACGACGAATGCGGCCAGAACCAGGGCGATAGCGACAATCTTGGCAATGCGCACGATGAGGATTGTACGGGGCTCAACGGGGGATGGATGTGCCCAAAGATCTGTCATCCCGAGCCACAAGACGTCCCGTTGCACGAAGAGCATGGCGGCGAGGGACCTGGGCGGGCGGGGGTGGGAAGAGCGTGCATCGCTCCCCCTCCCCCCAGGTCCTTCGCCGCCATGCGTTTCGTTCCATGGGAAGATGCTGTGGCTCAGGATGACAGTGAATTCACCCCTTACTTGAACGGCACAAACACCTTCCGGAGCGCCTTCAGCACGAACACCACCGCACTCACGCCGCCGAGGATCGCGCCGAACAGCAGCCCCGCCACCCCTCCGGCAGCCACCTTCACCAGACCCCCACCCCCGCCGCCCCCCGACTTCGCATACGCCGGCACCGGGACCGCCACGTGCGTCTCCCCGTCCTTCACCTTCGGCCGGTCCTCCGGCCGCTTCGCCTGCGCCCTCGCCTCCTGTTTGGACGTATCGCCCTTCATGCTGCCGTAGCGGCGGGCGTAGACCTGGGTGAATTCGGCGCCGAGGAAAAGGATCTGCGCGGACCAGTAAACCCAGACCAGCAGGACCACCAGCGAGCCGGCCGCGCCGTAGGCGGAGCCGATGGCGGCCTTGCCGACGTAGAGCGCCAGACCGAACTTGCCGAGGACGAACAGGACCGAGGTGAAGATCGCGCCGAGCCAGACGTCGCGCCAGGCGATCTTGATGTCCGGGAGGATGCGGAAAATCGCCGCGAACAGGACCGTCGACACCACGAACGAGATCGCGAGCTGGATAACGTGCATCACCGTCTCGCCGCCGACGTATTGCTCGACGCGCGATCCCACCGCCGAGATCGCCGCGTCCACCACGAGCGTGATCAACAGCAGGAACCCGATACCGAGGACCATGGCCATGGAAAGAAACCGCTCCTTGATCATCCCCATGAAACCGGCGGCGCTCTTCTTCTCGACGTTCCAGATCGTATTCAGCGCGTCCTTGAGTTGCGCGAAGAGGCCCGAGGCGCCGAACAGCAGCATGACGACGCCGACGATCGTGGCGATCTTCCCGCTTTTCGGCTTCGCTGCCGCCTGCACCATCTGCTCGAGCGACTCCGCCATCTTCGCGCCGAGGACCTTCCCGAGCTCATTCGAGACACGCCCCTGCGCCGCTTCCTGCCCGAAGAACAGGCCGGCCATCGCCACCGCGATCAGCAGCAGCGGCCCGATCGAAAAGATCGTGTAGTACGCGAATGCGGCGCCGAGGCGGGGAGCCTTGTCTTCGCCGAACTCCTTGAACGTTTCTTTCAGAATGGTGAGGTATTTGCCCATCGTGCGGTATCCCGGGGCACGGAAGAGCAACGGACGTTCCTGTTTGGCAGGTTGTCGGTTGTCAGTTGTCCGAACCGGCGTCCCGGCCGCCACTGTCATCCTGAGCTGCAGGAATTCACCCACAGGCGCAAAACATGGCGGCGAAGGACCCCCTTCGGTTGAACGCGTTGCGCATCTGCGAAGGGGGGTCCTTCGCCGCCGTGCTTTGCGCCTATGGCTCCGTCGTGCGGCTCAGGATGACAGAAAGGGAGATCTCCTCCGGAGCATCGGCGGACAACCGACAACCTATTTTCTCTTCATCCACGCCACGCACTTTTCCAGCGACGTCCGCATCTCCGCCCGAGGGAGGTGGATCGGCCGGCCATGGCCCGGCAGCACCCATTCAAAGGAGTAATCGAGCAAGCGCTCCATCGAACGGATCTGCTCGCTCCACGAATACCAGCAGGCGCTGCGGAAGGCATAGAGATGCCCGCGCGACGCGCTCCAGGCGAGATGGTCGCCGGTGAAGAGGAAGCAGTCGCGATACAGAAAGACCGCGTGTCCGCGCGTGTGCCCCGGCGTCGGGATCATCAGCAGCCCCGGCTCGAGCTCCACCGGCTCATTCCCCCCGACCTTCCGCTCCACCCCCGCCGTCCCGGCCCGGACATCGTCGGCGTGCAGCACGCGCTCGCATCCGAAGCGCTCCCGGAACTTCGCGTGATCTGCGACATCGTCCTGATGCGTGAGCAACATCGTGCTCACCCCGCCGAGGGCGTCCAGATTCCTCGCCAGCGGCGCCGCGAAGCGCGGCGAATCGACCAGCAGATTCCCTTCCCGCCGTCTCACCAGATAGCTGATCGCCCCGAACGACCCCTCGGCCGCATAGCCGCAGCGGTAAACGTCCTCCACCACCAACTCCGGCAACGCCGCCACCGCCTCCCGCATGTCGTGCTTCGCGACCGTGCCGATCGAAGCGGTCGGACAGGAGATCAATGCCTTCCGCGCCGCCAGCAACTCCTCGTCCGACTCCGGCTGGTGGAACACCGACGACTGATCGCCCTCGTCACTGAAGACCGATGGCGCAAAGATCCGGCAGGCGTCGCAGTCGATGCACGTCGAGTCGACAAAAAAATCGCCCGGAACGTTGGACGGCAACCGGAGCGCGACCTGTGCCATAGATAGTGGAACGCCGATGCCCCCCCGGCATCATCCACCCTGTCATCCTGAGCCCGCAGAACTTCCCCTCGAGGAGAAAGCATGACGGCGAAGGACCTGGGCGGGAGGGGGTGGGATGAGCGTCCATCGCTCCCCCTCCCACCCAGGTCCTTCGCCGCCATGATTGCTGCTTCGTAGGGACGTTTCTGTGGCTCAGGATGACAGGGATGTCCTCATGCGATCGGCGTCACGAAAATCCACACCGCCGGCCGCGGCGCCGCGCGTAGATCATCCAATCCGATGCAGCGCGATTCGCAGACTCTCCGTCACGCCCCCGCTTCCCGCACAAACACCCAGGCCGTCCCGGTCTGCTGCGCATAGAAGAGAGTGACCGTCACATCCCGCGGCGCCATCTCAAAGTCGAAGCGATACGGAAAGATGATGTGCATCTCCCCGACGCCACCCCTCCCGGAACCGCCCCGGCAAACGCCGCATGTTCGTACACGGCGCGACGTCCGTGAAGAAGTTCCGCCCGATCACCCGCTTCGGGTCCCGCCCGGTGAGCTTCGACTCGGTCATGTTGTAGGAAAGGATCTTCCCGTCCTTGTCGAGGCGGATCCCGCCAAAGGGGAGGGCGTCGAGCTCCTCGGGGTTCATGCGGTCGATGTTTTCGATGGATTGGAGGGTTTCCATGGGACGGGAGTGTGGTGGGGGGGGTTACGGGGAAGATAGGTGTTTGCTGAAGGCGGGTGTCGATTGTGGGTATCACGGCACGGCTTTGTTGCCGCGATGAGCCGCGTCCCCCAGGGGATGTAAGCGTCGTCTTTACGTCAAAGAGCGCGAAAAAGCGAACGTTGCCGGCCGTTCCGCCCGGAGGCCTCCCCGTCGTCCCTGTCGGCTGAAATAGGACCGCCTGCTGCTGCATCCCGCGGTCCGCCCCCGCAACCTCACGCCTCCGGCTAACTAACCGCACGAACCCTCGGGCTTCAGTGCCCTTTGGGCAAGACGTCAACCGTCGGCCCGAATGTCGAAGCGACCGTCTGCACAAAATCCGATAGTAGTTCGGAATGATTGACCTGGACAAACAGGCGAGCTTTTGGCTCGACGATCCAACCGCTACGAAGGAGCTGGCGGCTGAAAACATCGCCTTCTGCAAGAGCCGAAGCAGCTTCAAACATGAGTTTTGCCTCTTTTGGCCAAGTTGAATCGGCTGAGCTCCTCAAGAGGCGGGGCTCTACGACATCACGATTGGTTACGTAACATGTAACCACAGTGATGTTTTGCTCTTGGAGCTTCAGCAGGTTGGGCAGCGGATCCCCGTCTGTAGGCTCACCATCGGAAACCAAAAGAAACATCCTTCGCTCCCCGGGAAGCTTCGGTTCTCGTGCGAAGCGATCAGCAATAGTCGATGTCGCCGCGACCATTGGTGTATTGCCGTATATGATCGGCTCTAAATCGCTGAACTTTCCGGCAGTGGTGTCATCAAAGAGTTCGGCTAGTTCCGCCGGTGTAGCTGTGGTGTCGCCGATTTGCGAAGCTTCCTGCGCCAGCAAGGTTGCAATCTCGGCAGTGATTCGGCTCCGGATATCCGCCTCGGCTGCAGCTGTTGCTGCGCGCTCTATGCTAGACACAACATTGCCAAAACCCCAGCCTTGCGCCAAGCCGGCGAGACCTGCAAATTCACCGGCCTTGCGCTTGGCGTCAGCGACATAGCGCGACTTTCGTTTCTCAACTTCGTGCTCCAAATTGATCGAACGCGCTGCTCGAATCAGAGACAGAAGATCAGCGACGTCTCCCGAACGAAGACCGAAAGCATAGGCAAACAATCGAAAAGGTGCTTGAACGTCGCCCGTCGTGAGTGCCGCTCGAAAGTGCGTAGCGTATCGAAAGACGGCGTCTCGAACGCCCTGGAGGCGGGATAGCTCACGATTTCTATCGTTGCTGATGCTCCCTTCCATCGACCCCGACGTGTCTATTGCGATCCCCACCAATGCCGGCGTCGGCGCAACAGTTCGGTTGGTTTCATCAATACCTGATTGATTTCGCGCGTCTGCAACGTGCGCCTCACCCTTTCGAAGCAAAATAGCATTCAGGGCCATGTGCTTCAGGCGAACGCACGTCAGCCCTTCTTCGTACGCCTCGGGAATCGCCAGCCCGGCACCGACAGCGTCATAGAAACCTCTAGTGAATTCGATCGCCGCATCGTCGGCGATCGGGCCTTCCATGGCAATGGTGTAGTCTAACCCTAGCGACGTGAGTGACCCAGTTGCAAGCGAATAGCACGCGTTGAGAACAGCCGTCGACGCGCCTCGGCGCTGTAGCAGTTCGGCGAGAGCGGCCGAATCTGGCACCATCAGCCGCCCGGCGGTATCTTCAAAAACAAGGCCGGAATTAGTGCCGTGGCCGGAGAAATGCACGACCTGAAATGATTGCTTTAGAAGTTCACGGCGGACGTCGTCGATCGTTGCTGCATTTAAAACAGTAACGGAGATGCGATCTCGGTGCGACGAGAGTCGAACCGCTTCTTTCAGGACACGCTCCTCTTCTGCCGTTCGAAGTTGGTTAGTGCCGCGGGGATTTGCGCATACGAGGAGGACGTCAATTCGTGAAGGGGTAGAACGCGTCGCTGTCATGATTCCGCCTCCGCGACCTATCGTCTACTCGTCCAACCTTGCCGTCAAGAACATCGCACTGGCTCGCCCCTGACAGGACCTCTCGTTGAACTGCGAATCGAACCCACTGCGCGCAACGGCTCAGCGGTGCGCCGCTTGCCGCGCCGTATCTATTTACCGACCGAGGTCGTGAGCGACCGGCGTTGGGTTCCCCAGGATTTGCGTGAACACCCACCTTGCATCAAGCGAGCGTCGTTTGCAGGTTCTGAGAATGCTCATCAGGCTGGCCTGAGCGCCGGTTGTCGCCCCTCGGGCAGCCAATCAAGCGAAATCCGTCCACTCGTACACCACCCACAGGCCCACGACCGTGAGAGCAATGATCGCCAGGACCCCCATGGCCACGACCGGCGCGAGCCGGCGGTCGAGCTCGGGAACTCGTGCGCGCGGGTAGCTGCGCAGGAAGACGGCGTAGGCGGCGCAGGCCAGGAGGATTCCGGCGAGGACGTCGAGGGTGTAGTGCTGTTTGGTGTAGAGGGTGGAGAGGCCGACGAGGAGGGCGCAGAGGGTGGTGGCGGCGCCGAGGCCGCGGTGGAGGCGGGAGCAGGTCAGGGCGGAGACGAGGGAGTGTGCGACGTGGAGGGAAGGGAAGCAGTTGTAGGGGGGATCGGCTCCGTAGAGGAATCGCAGGCCGGTTACGGCAAATCCTCGTCCGGGCACGGTCTCGGGGCGCGGGGCGACGGTGGGATAGAGGAGGAAGCAGAGGTAGGCGGTGAGCCAGACCGTCAGGTAGGCGTAGACCGTCCTCCGGATCTGCTCTTCCTGGCGGACGACCAGCACCGGCAGCAGGATGAGGAACCAGTAGAGCGCTCCGTAGACGAGCGACCAGGCGGGCCACAGCGGGACCATGCGGTCCAGGGGCAGTTCGGGGGCGTACACCGCATCCCCCGGCGTCAGGTCGGGGATGAAGAGGTAGACCGGCACCAGGAGTACGAGGAGGACCATGGGGACGGTCACCCGGTAGGGGCGCGTCAGGGTCTCGGCGACCATGATCCAGGTGACGGGCATCCCATGGTGTGCCTTGGTCGCCGGATCCGCTGCCATGACCGGTCATGATCGCATGGCGCCGGAGAGAGACTGGGCATCCGAGAGAAAGAGCGGACGTGTCCAAGAGTCATCGCCTCGCTCTCGGCCCGGAACGTTATAGGGTGACTCGATGAGAACCCAGCCGGCACGCGTACTTTTCCTGGCAGTGCTGTCTTTGAGCACCATGCTTCGGTGTGGAACGACTGCCGCGCTGAAGGAGCCGGCCGGCGTTCCGGCTGCCGCTCGCTCGTGTGCTCCGGGCGTACCGATCGACGAGCAGTTGTTTGTGCCGGCCGGGGGGATCGAGCAGTGGGTCACCATTCGAGGGAAAGACTGTGCGAATCCGGCCGTGCTCTTCCTGCACGGCGGGCCGGGAAACACGCTCACTCCGTTCGCGGAAGCGATCTACGGCGGATGGGCGGAGGACTTCACTCTCGTGCAGTGGGATCAGCGCGCTTCCGGGAAGACATACGGCCGCAATCCGCCGGCGGAAGATTCGGTCCTGACCGTTCAGCAGATGACGGAGGACGGGATCGCGGTGGCGGAATTCGTGGCCGCGCGTCTCGGCAGGAAGCAGGTCATTCTGCTCGGCGGCTCGTGGGGATCGGTGCTGGGCGTCCACATGATCCAGGCGCGGCCGGATCTGTTTCAGGCCTACGTCGGGGTCAGTCAGCTTGTGAACAAGGTCGAGAACCAGCAGGCCAGCTACTCGAGAGTCCTGGCGCTGGCGCGCGAGGCCGGGGACACGACCACCCTCGCCGCACTCGAAGCCATCGGTGCGCCGCCCTGGCGCAACCCTCGCCATCCCGGAGTGATGCGGCGTGCGACGCGCGTGTACGAGGCGAAGACGACGACGCCGGCACCGCCGTCGTGGTGGGTCCGCTCCCCGGAGTACGCCACGGAAACGATGCTGGCGGACTATGGCGCGGGGGAGGATTTCTCTTTCCTGCAGTTCGTGGGATGGAAGGACGACGGGATGTTTTCCACCGTCGACCTGCCGAAGCTCGGGTTTCAATTCGCCGTTCCGGTGTACCTGGTCCAGGGGTCGGAGGATCTCGTGACGGTGAAGGAGGTCACGGAACGTTACTTTGCACGCATCGACGCGCCGAGGAAGAAACTGATCGTCGTTCCGCGTGCCGGTCACGACCCGAATGAAGCGCTCAACGAGGCGGTGTACGGGGTGTTGAACGAGTGTTGCGGGGAGCAGCGGTAGCACCGGACCGCCGACGTCTTCGTCGGCCGGTCCGCCCGCGTCGCGCGGGCACGGGCGGCGTCTCGCCGCCGGGCGGGGGGCGGCGCGAGTGGGAGAGTGTTGCGCGAGAGCGTGCCCGCGAGGACGCGGGCGGACCGGCCGACGGTGACGTCGGCGGTCCGGTTACGGCGCGCCGGAGGCGCGCCAGGTCGCCTAGACCGCGGTGCCGTTCACCCGCACTCCTCCACCACCCGCTCCACCTCCCCCAGCCTCACCTTCTTCCGCGTCTGGTCCGAGGACATCCAGCGGATGGTGCCGAAGATCGGGCGTTTGGGGGCCCAGGGGCGGTCGTGTTTGCCGAAGCACCAGAGGATGCCGGCGTGGGTGTTGGGGTCGCGGCCGTCGAGGGCGTAAACGTCGTGCAGGCGGACCATGGTGCGGTGGGCGTCCTCGGGGGTCTCGCTCCATTCGATGATCTTTTTGCCCCAGAGCATGCGGAGGTAGTTGTGGATGGTGCCGCAGGCGAGGAGCTGGCGCTGGGCGAGGTTCCAGACGTCGTCGTGGGTTTCGGCGTGCTCGAGCTCTTCGTGGGTGTAGGAGGGTTTGCGGCGGTCGCGGCGGTGTTTGTCGAGGGTTTTGTGCGCCCAATTGGGGAGGGCGTCGAGGGAGTCGTAGCGCGGGTTGTAGAAACACATGTTGAAGGAGAGCTCGCGGCGGATGACGAGTTGTTCGAGGAATTCGTCGACGTCGTCGCGGCCGGATTGGAGGACGGCGTCGACGAGCTCGTGGACGCCGAGGTGGCCGTAGTGGATCTGGGGGGAGAGGCCGGTGCCGCAGAGGTTGGAGGGGACGTCCCAGGGCGGCGGTGTGGACGGCTTCCGCCAGAACTGCTCGAAGAGGCGGAAGGCCTTGTCGCGGAAGAAGCGGGCGGAGTATTGCTCCTTCTCCATGGCCCGCATCGGGAGGATGCCGTTGCCGTCGACGAGGTGGGTGGCGTGCGCGGGCGTTGGGAGGGTCGGGAACTCGTCGGTCACGACGTACTTCGCCCTGGCGAGAATGGAGGGGTCGGGCTCGAAGTGGTACTCGACGTCGGCTTCGGAGGCGGTGCGCCCGGCGCCTGTGCGGATGAATTGTTCGATACGCGGGGAGAGATGGGGCTCATCGAGCCACTCGACCATGACGACGCGCGGACCCAGCGTCTTCGCGAAATCGAGAGCCAGGTTGTTGCGGGCGCGGCGGGCGGCGCGGGCGTGGTAGACGGTGATGGTGCCGCGCGGGTTGGCGTCCCGCACCTGGGTCACGCGGAGCGCAAACGGGTCGGTCGCGGCCGGGAGGCGCGGCAGATGGAGGAAGGACCGCAAGTCAGTGCCGTACCGACCGTTTACGACTCGGCCCCTGCTGCACCGCCGTTCTCCATACCTCGATGCCCCCCTCGGACGCGCAGCGCGATGACTCGCCTGCGAAGACGGCGATGATCTCGCCCCGCGCGTCGCCGTCGAGGTCGGCGATCCGGACGGCGTACGCGGCGCAGCCGCTCCGCCACTCCGGCGGATGAATGCCGGCGTCGGGTGTCGCGGAACCGGTCCCGTCGCCGCGGAAGGTAAGCAGCCGCCCGTCCTCCAGCGCCGCGACGAGGTCGGCGGCGCCGTCGCCGTTCAGGTCTCCGGTCGCGATGGCGGCGACCTCGGCGCCTTGTTCCGACCAGAGCCGCCGGGCGGGGCGCGATCCGGCCGGAAACGACAGCAGCTCGAGCAATCCGGTTCCGGAGGCGCCTGTGGCGGAGTAGGAGACGACGGCCTCGTCGCGGCCGTCGCCGTCGAAGTCGCGCAGGTCGGCGGCGTGCACGACCGCCGCGGGAAGGAGGGTCTCCAGCTCGCGCCGTACGAGCGCGCCGTCGGAGCCGAGCCGCAGCACGCGGCGGTCGTTCGTATTGTGCGACGCGGTGACGAGATCGGCGAGACCGTCGCCGTCGAGATCCCCCGCGGCGATGGCGTCGCCGAAGATGACGTCGGAGAGCAGCGCCCGCGCCGGTTTCCAGGCCGAGCCGAGGTTCTCGTAGACGGTGACGCCGAGCTGCACATTCGGATTGCCGGGCCGCGGCCCGTCGCTGAGCGCCGCGACGTCGGGACGGCCGTCGGCGTTCCAATCGGTGACGGTGAGCGCCCGGGAGGTGAACGGCGCGGACTCCCGCGATGAGGCCGGGAAGGTGAAGCCGCCGGGCGCGGCGGTGAAGGTGCCGTTACCGTCGCCGAGGAGGACGATCACGCCGCGGTAGTGCGAGGCGACGGCGAGGTCGCTCGTCCCGTTGCCGTCGAAGTCGGCCGCGGCAACCGCGCCGTAGTCGAATGCCAGCGCCGGGAACTGCGCCGTCTCCCAGCGGGCCCATTGTCCACTCCCCTGATTGAGGAAGATCACCGGGGGGCCCGGCTGCTTGCGCGGCGAGGTGAAGACGAGGTCCGGGCGGCCGTCGCCGTTCATGTCCGCGACCGCGAACCCGTGGCGCCACATGCCGGTTCGGGGGAGACCGGTGTCGTGCGGGACGAACGAGAGTAAGGCGAGGAGGAGGAGCACTGCAGTTATTTTACCTGGGTACGAGGGATGAGGTACGAGGTATGAGTGGGCGGCCGCCAACTCATACCTCATACCCCATGCCTCGTACCCCCGGGAGGCAGGAATGGTCCGGCGGCGCCGGGCATTCTAGGTCAAGCCATGTTCGACAACCTGCAGGACAAGATGGACCGGGTCTTCAAGACCCTGCGCGGCGAGGCCACCCTCAATGAGTGGCACATCGACAATGCGCTCAAGGAGATCCGCGTCGCGCTGCTCGAGGCGGACGTCCACTTCAAGACGGTCAAGGAGTTCACCAACCGCGTCCGCGAGAAGGCGGTTGGCGGCGACGTCCTGACGGCGTTCTCCCCGGCGCAGCAGGTGACGAAGATCGTCCGCGACGAGCTGCAGGGGCTGCTGGGCGGCAACGAGGTCGGCCTGGCGCTGGTCGGCAGCCCCTCGGTGATCATGATGGTCGGCCTGCAGGGGTCCGGTAAGACGACGACCTCCGGCAAGCTGGCGATGCACCTCAAGAACCGCGGACGCCGGCCGCTGCTCGTCCCGTGCGACGTCTACCGCCCCGCCGCAATCGACCAGCTCCGCATCGTCGCGAACAACGTCAAGGTGCCGTTCTACGAGATCGGCGACAACCGGAACCCGGTCGAGATCGCCCGGAAGGCGCTCTCCGAGGCGAAGACGCTGCTGTACGACACGGTCATCCTCGACACCGCCGGCCGCCTGCACATCGACGACGCGTTGATGCAGGAGCTCCAGACGATCAAGACGGACGCCCGTCCCTCGGAGATTCTGTTCGTGGCGGACGCCATGACGGGCCAGGACGCGGTGAAGTCGGCCAAGGAGTTCGACGACCGGCTCGGCGTGACCGGCATCGTGCTGACCAAGCTGGACGGCGATGCCCGCGGCGGTGCGGCACTCTCCATCAAGTCGGTGGTGAACCGGCCGATCAAGTTCGTCGGCGTCGGGGAAAAGTACGCGGACCTGGATGTCTTCTTCCCGGACCGGATGGCCTCCCGCATCCTCGGCATGGGCGACGTGCTGTCGCTCATCGAGAAGGTGGAGGCGGAGGTCGACCAGAAGGAAGCGGCCCGCCTGGCCGAACGGGTCGCGAAGGACAAGTTCACGCTCGAGGATCTGCGGTCGCAACTGCTGCAGGTGAAGAAGATGGGCCCGCTGTCGTCACTGGTGAGCATGATCCCGGGGGCCGGCAAGATCAACGAGGACGACATCGACGAGAAGGCGATCGTCCGGATGCAGGCGATCCTCGATTCGATGACGAAGAAGGAGCGGGAGTTCCCACAGATCCTCAACGGCCACCGGAAGAAGCGGATCGCCAAGGGCTCGGGAACGAGTGTCCAGGAGATCAACCGGCTCCTGAAGCAGTACCTGCAGATGAAGAAGATGATGAAGAGCTTCTCGAAGGGCTTCGGAGCGAGGAAGTTCGGGAAGATGATGAAGGGACTGCCTCCGGAGTTCATGCAGTAAGAGACAGGGCCGAGGCCGTGGGGGAGGGCCGAGGGGGCCCACTTTCGGAATTCACCTGACCCTGTTGATGTTCCGCCCGCCGCTCGGTAGGATTACGGGCTCACGTTCCCCCGGCCCTCGGCCCTCGGCCCTCGGCCCTCAAAATCAAGGAGTTACTGAACACATGCTGAAGATTCGTTTGCGCCGTCAGGGAGCGACCCATGCCCCGTTCTATCGTGTGGTGGTGTCGGATTCGCTGAAGACGCCGTCCGCCGCGACCGTCGAGCAGATCGGCCACTATGACCCGAAGAAGAATCCCGCGGATGTGAAGATCGACCGCGCGCGGGTCGATTACTGGGTGAGCAAGGGCGCGCAGCTCTCGCCGACCGTGAAGTCGCTGCTCAAGAAGCTCCCGAAGGCCTGAGGCGTCCGCCATGGCCGTGGTTGAGCTGATCGAGCACGTTGCGAAGTCCCTCGTCGACAGTCCCGACGAGGTCCGGACTCGCACGTACGAGCGCGGTGAGCAGGGGACGGTGATCGAGCTGGAGGTCGCCCCCGACGATCTCGGCAAGGTGATCGGCCGCCAGGGCCGTACGGCCCGCGCGATCCGCACGCTCCTCTCCGCGGCGGGACAGAAGTCCCGCCGCCGCTACTCCCTCGACATCGTTGATTAGTCCGATGTCTGCCCGAATAGCCGTCGGAGTGATCCGGAAGCCGCATGGCGTGCGCGGGGAAGCGAGCGTCGAGCCGTGGACGGATTCGATGGAGCGCTTCGAGGTGCTGGAGGCGGTGACGCTGGTCTCCCCGGACGAGAAGAAGATCCGCGAGGTACGCGTCGAAGGGGTCCGGCCGCACGGGGAGCGGGCGCTGATGAAGTTCGCCGGGATCGAGACCCCCGAGGAAGTGACGGCGCTGCACAACTGGACGGTGGAGATCCCCGAGGCGGACGCGCGCGCGCTGGATGAGGATGAGTACTTTCTGCACGATCTGGTGGGGTTGACGATCATCGACGCCAAGGGCGAGGTGCGAGGGGTCGTCAGCGACGTGTACGAGGGCGGTGGCGGTCTCCTTTTGAACGTGAAGCGTCCGGACGGCAAGGAGTTCGAGCTCCCCTTTGCGGCGGATCTGTGCACGGAGATCGATGTGCCGGGGAAGCGGATCGTGGCGAATTTGCCTGAGGGGCTGGATGATCTTGAAGGGTTTGAGGAGTAGCTCTCAGCTCTCAGGAGATTGAAACTCATGGCCGCCGAAGGCGGCGAAAGATCTGTAGGCCCGCCCTTCAGGGCGGGTAACCTGCGGCGCCAACGAGGTAAACCCGCGGAGCGGGCGACAGAACAGAGGTTCTGGCGGAGCTCTACCCTGTCGCCCGCTTCGCGGGCTCGCCTGTTCGCGCGCCGTTTTACCCGGCCTGAAGGCCGGGCCTACAGGTCTTTCGCCGCCTTCGGCGGCTGGGGATGACGTAAGCTCCCATCTGTCCTATCTGTCCCATTTGTCCCATCAGCCCCCAAATGCGCATCGACTTCGTCACCATCTTCCCGAACATGTTCGCGCCTCTCCTGGCGGAGGGGGTGATTGCGCGTGGGATCAGGCAGGAGCTCCTCGACGTCAGGGTTTGGGATCTGCGCGAGTACGCCACCGACCGCCACCGCTCCACCGACGACGAGGCGTATGGGGGTGGGCCGGGGATGGTGATGCTGGCGGAGCCGGTGTTCCGGGCGGTGGAGGCGATCGGCGGGGGGCATGTGGTGCTCACCTCTCCCCAGGGGCGGAAATTCGATCAGGGCGTCGCGAAGGAGCTCACCGAGAAGCAGCACGTCGTCTTCCTCTGCGGCCGCTACGAGGGCTTCGACCATCGCGTTCACGAGGCGCTGAACCCCGACGAGATTTCCGTCGGCGACTTTGTCGTCTCGGGCGGGGAGTTGCCGGCGATGTTGATGGCGGATGCGATGGGGCGGCTGGTGCCGGGGGTGGTGGGGAACAGCGGGTCGGTGGAGGAGGATTCGTTCTTCCGGGGTCTGCTCGACTATCCGCACTACACCCGTCCGGTGGAGCTGCGGGGGATGCGGATCCCCGATATTCTGCTCTCCGGGCATCACGAGCAGATCCGGAAGTGGCGGAAGGAGCAGGCTTTGCGGGCGACGCTGGAGAAGCGGCCGGACCTGCTGGAGAGCGCCGAGCTGGACGAGGAGGCGCGGGAAATACTCGGCAGGCTCGGGAAGTTCTAGCCCCCGCCCACCGCTGTTGCTCGCTGCCAGTCCCTTGTCCAGATCCTTGTCTCGTAAGGGGATAGGCACCAGTGACTAGCAACAGGCAACCAGCAACGTTATACTGACCCGCTTTTTACGAAAGTCTGTGGAGTTATTAGTCATGCCAGAAATCATGAAGCTCGTCGAGTCGCAGGAGATCAAGCGCACGGACATTCCGGCGTTCTCCCCCGGCGATACCATCAAGGTCCACGTGAAGGTCAAGGAAGGCGACAAAGAGCGCATCCAGATCTTCCAGGGCGTGGTGATCTCCCGCAAGGGTGGCGGTACGCGGCAGATGTTCACCGTCCGTAAGATTTCCGGCGGTATCGGTGTCGAGCGTATGTTCCCGCTCTACTCTCCGACGATCGACAAGATCGAGGTGGAACGTCATGGCCGGGTCCGTCGCGCGAAGCTCTACTACCTCCGGAATCTCCGCGGGAAAGCAGCCCGCATCGAAGAAAAGCGCCCCCGCTAAAAGAGCGGCCAAGCGCGAACCCTCCGAGCGCCTCTACGAATCCCTGTTCGCGGAGCTTGCGCGCGTCGCTGAGATGTCAGCGGTCGAGCGCCGGCTCCGCGATTTTGGTTTTCGCTGTGTGGCCGGAACGGACGAGGTCGGCCGCGGCTGCCTGGCCGGACCTGTCGTCGCCGCCGCGGTCGTGCTCGACTGCGAGCCGATGGTCTTCGGCGTCAACGACTCCAAGCTCGTCGAGGCCGAGGACCGCGTCTCGGTCTGCCGGCTGATCCTGAGCCGCGCCCGCTCGGTCTCGATCGGCGTCGTGGAGCCGGCGACGATCGACCGGATCAACATCCTCCAGGCCAGCAAACTGGCCATGGTCCACGCCGTCCACGACCTCTCCTGCCGTCCCGACGTGCTCCTTCTGGACGCCGTCCTCCTCGAAAATCTGGAAATGCCGCAGATCCCTCTGATTAAGGGGGACCGGCGCAGCGTTTCGATCGCCGCTGCCTCGATCGTGGCGAAGGTCTATCGCGATCAGTTGATGGAGTCGTATCATGAGCGTTACCCCGTTTACGATTTCAAGCACAATCGGGGCTACGCGACAGAATCTCACCAGGCCGCACTGAGAATGTACGGTCCTAGTCCGATCCATCGGATGTCGTTCGAAGGGGTGGAGGAGCCGAGGCTGCTTTTCGGCAACAGCGAGGAAGATGGCGGTTCAACGCGATAAAGTCATCGCCAGCGCGGAAAAGCTGGTCGCCAAAGGCAAGATCGAGCCGGCGATCAAGGAGTACGAGCGGCTCCTCGAAGACAACCCGAATGACGTCAACACGCTGAATCGCATCGGCGATCTCTGGGTGCGCATCAACCGGAGCGACGAGGCGGTGAAGGTCTTCACCAAGATCGCCGATCATTATTCGAAGGACGGCTTTTTCCTCAAAGCGATCGCGATCTACAAGAAGATCAACAAGCTCGATCCTTCGAAGCTCGACATCTACGCCAAGCTGGCCGACCTCTACGCGAAGCAGGGGCTGGCGATGGAGGCGAAGAGCCAGTACCAGGTGCTGGCCGACTACTACATCAAGCACGGCGAGCCGGGGAACGCGCTCGCCATCTACCGGAAGATCTCGGAGCTCGACCCGCAGTCGATCAACGTCCACGTCAAGCTCGCCGACCTCTACTCCCAGAACAACCAGACCGCCGAGGCCCTCAAGGAGTACGACCGCGTGGGCAGGATGCTGCTCAAACGGGGGATGCTGGACGAGGCGCAGCAGGTTTTTCGGAAGGCGCTGAAGATCGACGCCCGGAACACGGAGCTGGTCGATTCGCTGGTGACGGCGCTGATCGAGGCAAAGGATTACGAGAACGCCCGGCAGATCGTGGAGACGGCGCTCGAGTCGAACCGCGACAACCCGAAGCTGCTGGCGATGATGGGCAAGATCCAGCTCAGCCGCGGAGACGCCGCCGGCGCCCGCGCGACGCTGGAGCGCGCCATCGCTTCTGACCCGAACGAGGCCTCGGTCCGCGAGGCGCTGGCTGAGCTCTATCTGAAGCAGAACGACGCCGACCGCGCGCTGGAGATGGTGGCGCCGCTCGCCGAGAAGGCGCTGGCCCGCGGCGAGCGCGGCACGGCCATCGAGATGCTGAACCGGATCATCCGGGTGGAGTCGGGCCACGCACCGACGCTCGAGCGGCTGGTCGCGGTCTACACGCGCCTCAACGAAGAGACCAACATCCTGGCGGCGATGAACAGCCTCGCCGAGGCCCACATCGCCCGGATGCGCTTCGACGAAGCATCCAAGGTGCTCGAGAAGCTGCTCCAGAAGGAGCCGCAGAACGCGCAGCACCGCAACAAGCTGCAGTTCGTCCGCTCGCAGATGGGGGGGCTCGATACGCTGCCGCCGCGTACCTCCAGGCCGGCTCCGCTGGAGCTGGAGATCGAGGAGCCGGCGCCGTCGTTCGACGTTTCCGAGGACTCGTCTTCGTTCACGCTCGACCTCGACGCCTCGGAGCCGCTGGAGCTCGATCTGTCGTCGACGGTCAGCATCCGCCCCTCCGCACCGGCTCCGATTGCTCCTCCGCCTCCGCCGAGCCATCTCGTGCCGGCGGTGGAGCTGGCGGCGGCGGACCTGAGCGAGGCGGGCGACGATCTCGATTTCATCACCGAGCACCTCACGGAGGCGGAGGTTTTCGCCAAGTACGGTCTGGCCGAGAAGGCTGCCGAGCACCTCCGCGCGGTCCTGGAGCGCGCGCCGAAGAATCTGACGGCGCACGACCGGCTGTTCCGGATCCTCCTCGAGGAGGGGGAGAACGAGGCCGCCCGTAACGCCGCCCAGGCGTACGTGGTCGTGCTCGAAGAGCAGAGCGATCGCGGGACGATCGACGCGGTCCGCAACGAGTTCACGTCCCGGGGTCAGAGCTTCGAGGCGCGGCCGGTCACGGCGCCGATCCCGGCCATGCCGGCCGCCCCGGCGTCGATCTCGCTCGACGACATCGGCGCGGACAGCGGGACCGAGCTCAGTTTCGACCTCGACGGCGGAGCGGGGGAGATCGAGTTCGATCTCGACGAGCCTGTCGCGGACATCGAGCCTGAGCCTGTGCCTGCACCTGCGCCTGTTGTGGCCGAGGCGCCGATCGAGCTGGAGCTGCCGGAAGAGGAGACCTTCGATTTCGGGACTCCGGAGCCGCTGGCCGCCGAGGCGCTGGTCGAGGAGACGGGGCCGAGTCTCGACGAGTTCAGTTTCGACGAGCCGCTGCCGGAGCCAAAGGCCGAGCCCATGGCCGAGTCAATGGCCGAGCCCCTGCCCGAGCTGTTGCCCGAGCCAATGCCTGAGCCGGTGATCGAGGAGCTGCCGGTCGCCGAGGAGTTCTCGGTGCCTGGCGGTCCGGAGCCGGGCGAGGACTTTTTCACGCCCGAGCCCGAGCCGGAGCCGATCGAGACGCTCGGCCAGTCGCTGGTCGATTTCGACGAGCCGGGGCTGGAGTTGCCGGAGGAGTTGCTGGAGCCCGCTCCCCCGGCTGCCCCTACGCCGGAGCCCGCGCCGGAGCCGGAGCCGATGTTCGACCTCTCCGAGCTCGAGCCGGAGCCCGAAACGGTCCCCCTGGCGGCCGACGAGCCGTTCTTCGGCGTCGAGTCGCTGGCCGACCTGGAGGACGAGCTGCCGATCGAGGAGCTCGGCGAGATCGACTTCTACATCGAGCAGGAGCTGTTCGACGAGGCCCGGCGGAAGGTGGAGGCGCTGAGCGCCCGCTTCCCCGGCAACCCCGATATCGGCACGCGCCGCGATCGTCTCAACGCCGCCGTTGCGGCCATCGCTGCCGCCGCTCCCCGCCCGCCGGTACTGTCACGCGACGAGATCGAGAATGAGCTGCTCTCGGCGATCCCGGACGACGACGATGATTTCTCGGTGCCGCCCCCGGCGCCGGTTGCCGCCGCGCCGGTTGCTGCGCCTCCGATGAGCGCCGCGATCGTGCAGGAGGAGAATCTCTTCGCCGACGAGGACAACTTCTTCGACCTGGCCGCGGAGCTGGAGTCGGAGCTGGCGGACGAGGAAGAGCCGATCTCGCTGTCCGAAGAGGAGCAGTCGCTCGAGGAGATCTTCAAGGAGTTCAAGAAGGGGGTCGAGCAGCAGCTCGACTCCGAGGATTACGACACGCACTACAACCTCGGCATCGCTTACAAGGAGATGGGGCTGATCGACGGGGCGATCGGCGAGTTCCAGCTGGCGTCGAAGGACCCGAAGCGCGCCGTGGAGTGCGCGTCGATGCTCGGCCTCTGTTTCCTGGAGAAGGGGATGCCGCAGCTGGCGATCAAGTGGTATCGCAAGGGGCTGGAGATGCCGGAGATCACGGAGGACGAGCACGTCGGCCTCCTGTATGACCTGGCCAGTGCCTACCAGGAAGTGGGCGACACGGAGCAGGCCCAGAAGGCGTTCATGGAGGTGTACGGCATGAACTCCAATTACCGGGACATCGTGACGCGGATCAAGGCGCTGGAGGATTCGCGGCGGTAGAGCCGATGGGACTTATGGGACCTATGGGACAGATGGGACCCATGGCCGCCCAACCCCTATGAGTCCCATTTGTCTCATTTGTCCCATCAGTCCCATTCCCCGGAACCTTTCCTTCGTTTGTGCGTTCATCACATGAATGCACTCGGACGACGCGCTGATGCAACGGGTTCGTGAGGGCGACGACGACGCCTTTCGCGAGATCGTCGATCGCTATAAGGACCCGCTGGTCAATTACCTCACGCACCTCGTCCGGTCCCGGGATCGGGCCGAGGAGATCGCGCAGGATGCGTTCGTCCGGCTGTATCGCAATGCATCGAAGTATCGGGAGCGGGAACGGCTGGGGCCGTATCTCTACCGCATCGCCACGAACCTCGTCGTCACCGAGGTGAGGCGCGAGAAGCGGTGGAGCCTGCTCCTGCCGCGGCTGAACGCGAGCACGCGCCAGTCCGCGCCTTCCCCCGACACCACCCTCATCACGGACGAGATCCAGCGGCAGGTGACCGCGGCGCTCGACCGGCTGCCGGTGAAGTACCGCGCACCGCTGGTCCTGTTCGAGATCGAGGAATGGTCGTACGAGGAGATCGCGCGGACCCTGGACATCCGCAGCGGAACGGTCAAGTCGCGGATCTCACGCGCGAGGGAGCTGCTGCGGCGGCACCTCGCTCCCTGGTGGACCGGAGGACATTCTCATGAGCGACATGCAGATCGGCGGCTGGATGCGAGTCCTGCCGCGCACGAAAGCATCGCCCGCATTCACGGCTGACGTGATGCGCGCGATCCGGCAGACGGAGCCGCGCAAGCCGTTCGTCTGGCGCGCCGCCGCGGCCTTTGCGATGGCGGTGTGCCTCGTCGGGATCGTGCACGTCGCGGTGATGGAGCACGCCCAGCGGCAGCGCTTTGCCGCCCTGCGCGCGGAACAACAGAAGATCGAAGCGGAGCTGGAGGCCGTCAAGAAGATCGCCAGCGAGTCGGAGCCGGTCGTGGTCCTCGAGGACACCGAAGGCACTCGCGTGATCATGGACCTCGACTCCGCCGTGCAAAACGCCTCACTGAAGAATTACGACTAACCGATTCGGAGGAATCCCTTGAAAACCCGTCTGATTGCAGTCCTGCTCACTCTCACCGCAACTCTCTCGCTGTTCGCCGATGCAGCCGACAAGAACCGGCGCGAGGTCACCCGCACCGTCGTGGTCCGCGACGGGAAGGTGATCACCGATACCGGCGACGTCGTCCTGGACGGCCTGCTCCTCGGCAAGCGCTCGTACATCGGCGTCAGCCTGGTCGATCTCACGGACGATCTGCGCGAACACTATGGCGCGCCGAAGGACAGCGGCGTCCTGATCGGCTCGGTCGAGGAGAACAGCCCGGCCGCGAAGGCCGGGGTCAAAGTCGGCGACATCGTGCTCTCGGTCGACGGGAAGGATGTCGAGTCGCAGAGCGGCCTCCGCCGCGCGATCTCTTCGAAGAAGGAAGGGGAGAGTGTCCGCCTGGAGGTGCTCCGCGGACGCGCGCGCCAGACGCTCGTCGCCTCGGTGGCGGAGCGTCAGGGGCCGCGTCTTTTCGACGGCGGCCGTCTCGAAGAGCTGACCACGCGCCTGAACAGTCCGGAGTGGCGCGCACGGATCGAGAGCGCGGGCGGCTGCGGCGATCTGCAGGCGCGGATCAAGGACCTGGAAGCGCGGCTGAAGGATCTGGAGAAGAAGCTGAAGTAGTCCATCGCGCACCGAAAGATCTCCTGGTGTGGCCCGGACTTCGGTCCGGGCCATTTCTTTTTCGTATACTTATCATCGTGAACCGCACCATCGAATCGGCGCTTCGCTTCGTCAATCTCACGACGGCCGGGCTTCTGGCCGGCTCTCTCGGCTTCGGCGAGGTCGCGCTCGTCCCCGGATGGACGGATGAGTTGCCGGCGAAGGACGGGCGGCCTCCGCTCGATCCTGTGAAGACGGCGAGCTATTTCAATGCGATCGGGCCGGTGGCTCTCGGGACGGCGATCACGCTGGCGGTGGCGGCTCCACGCGGGACGGGTCTGGCCGGCCGTCTCCTCGATTCGGCTGCGGCGGTGGCTCTGACGGGTGTGCTGGCGGCGACGATCATGGTGACGGTGCCGATCAATAAGGAGCTGGAGGAAAATCCGGCGACGGATTATCCGAGCGACCGTTCGCAGTCTCTGGTGAAGAACTGGAGCCGCGCTCACGCGGTACGCACGACGCTCGGCATTGGCGCGTTCGTCTGCGCGGTGGCCGCGAACATTTCGCGGAAGCCGTAGGGCGCCGTTTGCCCCACAGGGGACGACGGGAGGCCTCCGGCGGGCGGGCCCGGCCCGCTGCGTTGGTTGCCCAAGGCTGAACGCGCGCCTCTCGCTGCAAACGCGGTTGACGCGAAAACAAACGCAGCGGGCCGGGCCCGCCCGCCGGAGGCCCCTCGTCGTTCCCTGTGGGCGAACTGCGCGTAACGCCTACCGCGCGAAGTGGTCGAAGCCGCCGGGAGCTAACGCGCGCGGTACGCCGTCTTCCTTTAGCAGCACTCCCTGGGCGCGCGTCATCCGGCCGATTGCGTAGACCGGGCGGCCGAGGCGCGTGCTGAGCTGCGATTCGGTGAGCGACGCCGTAAAGAGCAGCGCGTACTCCTCGCCGCCGTGCAGCACCGCGTCGCGGACGGCGATCCCGAGCTTCGGGCCGTGGGAGAGCAGGTCGGGGAAGACCGGGATGCGCTCCTTTTCCACCTCAGCGCCGCATTGTGAGGCGTCGCAGAGATGATGCAGGTCGGAGGAAAGTCCGTCGGAGATGTCGATGCACGACGTCACCTCCTTGATCGCCGCGAGCGCCATCCCGAGCGCGACCTCCGGCTCCGGATCGCGATGCCGGCGGATGGCCGACTCGACGAATTCGACTTCCGCGTAGCCGCGCGCGTCGCTCGCACGCTGCAGCAGCGCCAGTCCCGCGGCGCTCCCGCCGATCGGACGGGAGACGAACAGCCGGTCTCCCGGCTTCGCTCCGCTGCGCAGGAGCGGCCGTGTGACCACGCGGCCGATCGCGGTGATTGCCACGGTCAGCTTCTCAGCTCGCGAGAGGTCGCCGCCGACGATCTCGATCCCGTACCCTTTCGCCGTCTCGGCGTAGGCGATCAGCATCTCGTCCACGTTCTCCCGCGCCCACTCCGGGAGCGCCAGTGCCAGGAGCGCGTGTGAGGGCGTGGCTCCCATCGCGGCGAGGTCGGAGAGGTTTACCGCGAGGCTTTTGCGGGCGATGAGGCGCAGCGGAGTCGCGCGGGTGAAGTCGACGTCCTCGACCAACATGTCGGTCGTCAGGACCTGGTCGCCGTTTTCGACAGGGACAATCGCCGCGTCATCGCCAATGCGCGAGGAGAAGAGCTCCCGCACGCGCGCGACGATCTGGGCCTCGTTCAACGCTTTCTCCGGGCGTTCGATCCGGCAGGAGACTCGACCGGGACGATCGGCACGAGCGGCCGGTCGAGCGTGTCGCCCTCGTAGAGGATGGCCTCGAGGAAAAGTCCCGACGGTGGGGCGGTCGGTTGCCACGGTTCCGCTTTCGCATGCAGCCGGCGGGCGATGTCGCGCTCGTTGCCGCGGCCGATCTCGACCAGGTACGACGTCAGCTTGCGGACCATCTTCCAGAGATAGTGCGACGCGGAGATGCGGAAGAGAATCAGGTCGCCGTCGCGCACGAGCTCCGCCCGCTCCACCACCACGATCCGCGACTCCTCCTCCTTCAGCCGCCTGTCGGTGAAGGCGCTGAAGTCGTGGCGTCCGGCGAGCGCGTTCGCGGCCTCACGCATGGCGTCGAAGTCGAGACGGTCCTTGATCCACCAGACGAACGGCTTCGCGAAGGCCGTCCGGCGGGTGCTGATCTGGTAGAGGTAGGTCCGCGACACCGCGTCGTGGCGCGCGTGGAAGTTGTCGCGCGCGCGGACGACGTCGAGGATGCTGATGTCGTGCGGCAGGAGATCGTTCAGCTTGCGCGCGAGCAGCAGCGGATCGTGCGCCTTATGCGTCCGCAGATGCGCCACTTGCGCCGTCGCGTGCACCCCGGCGTCAGTCCGTCCGGCGCCGCCGATGTCGACCTCGCCCAGGACGTCATGGGCCGCGCGGAGGAGGTGTCCCTGCACCGTCTTCTGCGTGTTACCCTGCGCCTGCCAACCGGAATAGCGAGTGCCTTCGTACTCGATGATCAGCTTATAAGTCGGCATGCGCCCACGTTCGTACCAGGTTCTCGGTGATCTGTTCGTCGTCGTCTGGGACGACGGTCACGAATCATACTATCCGCTCGAAGACCTCCGCCGCGCCTGTCCCTGCGCCGCCTGCTCCGGCGAGCCCGACCTCTTCGGCCGCATGTACGGCGGCGCCCCCCAGCACTACCGCCCCGAATCGTTCGTTCTACAGTCCGTAGAAACCATCGGCAACTACGCCCTGCAACCGAACTGGGGAGACGGGCATGGCTATGGGATCTGGACGTATGAGAGGTTGCGGGCGTTCTGCAGCGATTGCGCGAGTAAGTAACACCGAGGTAGCCTCGGGACGTGCAGTCGGACCAGTTCGAATGGGATGACGAGAAAGCCGAATCGAACCTGATGAAGCACGGCGTGTCGTTCGAGAAGGCGACCGCGGTGTTCGAGGATTCCTTCTCCATCACGTTCGTCGACATCGACCATTCCGATGGTGAATTGCGCGAGATCACCTTCGGCAGTACCTTATTCAACGAAGTGCTCGTCGTGAGTCACACGACGCGCGAAGACCGGTTCCGTATCATCAGTGCACGGCATGCGACGAAAGCCGAACGTCGAAAATACATGAACAAGAAGAGCGATGAGATTCGTGACGATGACGACCTGCGCCCGGAGTACGACTTCGATTTCAGCAAGGGCGTCCGCGGCAAGTACTACACCCCGAAGAGCAGTACGACGACGCTCATGCGGATCGAGAACGACGTGCTGCACTACTTCTCGTCGCCGGAGCAGGTGAACGAGGCCCTGCGTACTCTCATTGCCGAAGGCCGCGCACCGGAGCCGCGGAACGAATAGGCGGGCCGCGCACTCGCGCCGCCATCACGCTACGCCTTGCCCGCACAACGCGGGCAGGCGATGACTTCACGAACGATCTCCCGGCCGCTGCCGCCCGGGTCATCCGGTTTGATGCGCTCTTTTCCGCGATAAATCTCGCGGTTCACTTCCGGCCTGTACGGATATTGAACGGCTCTCGTCTCAGTGACGATTCGCGTGACGGGTGTTTTCGGGGCCACTACCTCTTTGCACACTTCGCATCGATACATTCTCCCCAGCAAACCATTCGCGCGTGCTTGCTGAAGGCACGTCGCAGACAGGTGAGAGAACGGCAGTATTGTCGGTTCAGGAGGGGCGCGCGCAGCGCCGAGCATGTGTGCCGGTCAATATCGAGGAGACCGGAGCCTCAGGTGAAGTGGGCCAATGATACTGGAAATCTTCTGCTTTCTGCCTTCTGCTTTCTGCCTTATTAGGGCACGATTACCGTCCCGTCCTTCCCCTCCATCGCCTCGCGCAGCACTTCCACATCCGTGATCAGCACCTGCTTCTTCGCGGCCTTCACGAACAGCAACGCGCTGTCGACTTTGGGGCCCATGGAGCCGGGGGGGAACTGGCCGTCGGCCATGTGTTGCTCGGCTTCGACGACGGTCATCCGGTCGAGGTAGCGCTGGGTGGGTTTGCCGAAGTCGATGGCGACTTTGGGGACGCCGGTGAGGATGATGAAGAGGTCGGCCTTCAGGTCGGCGGCGAGTTTGGCTGAGGCGTAGTCTTTGTCGATGACGGCTTCGATGCCGCGCCACTGGCCGTCGCGGCCGCGGACGACCGGGATGCCTCCGCCGCCTGCGGCGATGACGACGGCTGCGGTGTCGAGCATGTGGGAGATGGTCGCGGCGTTCAGGATGCGCAGCGGTTTCGGCGACGGGACGACATGCCGCCAGCCGCGGCCGGAGTCTTCTTTCATCGTCCAGCCGAGGTCGCGCTCGAGGGCTTCGGCGCGGTAGCGGGTGAAGAAGGGTCCGATCGGTTTGGTGGGGCGCTTGAACGCGGGGTCGTTCACGTCGACTTCAACCTCGGTGAGGATCGTCGCGACTTCGCCGGTCGTTCCGCTGCCAAGGCCGATCGACTCGAGGCGGTTGCGCATTGCCTGCTGGAGCATGAAGCCGATGGAGCCCTCGGTCTGGGCGACGCAGACGTCCAGGGTCTGCGGCGGAATCTTCGTCGAGGCTTCCTCGGCCTGGATGAGGATGTTCCCCACCTGCGGTCCGTTGCCGTGGACGACGATCAGCTTGTAGCCGTAGCGGACGATCTCGGCGAGCCAGCGCGCCGCCTGCTTGGCGCGCGCGATCTGCTCCTCCTGCGTCCCCCGGTCCTCGGGACGCAGCAAGGCGTTGCCGCCAAACGCGACGACGGCGAGCTTCGACGGTTGGTCAGCCAATCAGATTTCTTCCCGCTCGAGCGGCATGGTCATGCACCGCGGACCGCCGCGGGCGCGCGACAGCTCGTTGCCGGCGATCTGCAGCGCGTACTTTTTGTCGGTCCACGTCTCGAGCTCCGTCCTGCCGAGGAGCAGGTCGTCTTCGTAGACGATGTGATAGCCGTTGCGCGCCAGTGCCTCGGCGGTGCGCACGTTGCGCTCGTAGAGCAGGATGATCCCCGGCGCGAGCGCGAACGCGTTCGCGCCGTCGGTCCACTGTTCGCGCTGCTGGTCGACAGCGCTCTTGCCGCCGCAGTAGATCGGCTCGAGGTCGAAGCCCTTCTTCTTCAGCGCGCCGAGGAGCGACTTCTGCGGCGAATAGTCGATGCCGCGCTTCTTCGTCAGGTCGACCGCCGTCACCGTCGCTGCCTGGCCGCCGCTCGGCAGGATCACCGGCGGATAGATCAGGCACTCGTCGCGGCTGATGAAGGTGAAGATTGTGTCGAGGTGCATGAACGAGCGCTGCCGCGGAATGTCGACGATGATCGCGCTCTTGATCCCGCTGTTGGCCGTCTTCAGCGACCGCAGCAACGCCTCCACGCCGGCCTTGTTCGTCCGCTCGGTGATCCCGACCAGGATCAGGTCGCGGCGCGGCACGAGGACGTCGCCCCCTTCGAGCGTCGGCATGTTGCGCGGCATCGGCCGCTCCGGCTCGGAGTCCATGAAATCGACCCAGAAACGATCTTCCCGCTCGAACGCCGGGTGGTTCTCGAAGACGTATTTCGACAGCAACGACTCCCGCCTGCGCGCCTGCGTGGCCATCGCCGAGATCACTACGCGGTCGCCGATGACGATCTGGGGGTCGCGCATGAAGAAGAGGTTGGGGATCGGAAAGAGGTCGAACTGCGGCAGCTCGCCCGACTCGGTCTCGCGGGCAATACCGGAGATGAGGATCTCGGCGAGCTTGCCGGCCGGTTCTTCGAGCAACTCCGCCACCAGCCTGCGCTTGAGGCGATTGCGCTTGCCGAGATCGCGGACGATGTGCTCCTTCACGTCCTCGTTCTCGAGCACTTCCTCCAGCATGTCCTGGAGGTCGTAGACGTCATCGGCGATGAAGCGGATCAGCTGCTGGAAACGGCGATGCTCCTCGCGGGCGACCTGCCCGTAGAGGATGTCGTCGAAGAGGAGTTGCGCCATCATGGGCGGGACCATCAGGTCGATCTCGCGCCCGGGGAGGTGGACCAGTACGCTCTTCAGCCTGCCGATCTCACTCGTCACGTTCAATCGCATGCGGGCGAGATTCTATCCATAAGTGGAATCGGCGTAAGATTTAGGCTGAATTCATTACTGACGGGATCATGCGCACATTCACGGCTGTGCTGCTTCACCTGGCGATTGCTCCACTGCTTCTGGCGGCGTCTCCCCGGATCACGTTCGAGCGCGTGATCCCCGCCACTCACGATCTCGGGCAGGCAGAGGAGGTCGCGATCGTCAACGCCATCGGCGACGACGCCCGGATCGACACCTTCCTCGACCACCTCATCTTCCTGACCAACCGCTCCCGGATGCTGCGGATGCGCGACATCCGCTTCACCACCGGTCCGGCCGATGTCCACCTCGACGTGAAGAACTTCACCTGCAGCACCATGGACCGGGAATCGGAGGCCACTTCGCGCGACCCGGACGGGAAACGGGTGAAGCACAAGGCGTTCGCCGTCGACGCGGTCTGCACGGCCCGCATCGGCGTGCTCTCCCACACCCTCAAGCCGCTCTCGTCCTTCGAGGTGAAGGGGGAAGGCTCGTCGCCGCGCGTCTTCACGATCACGGACGAGGAGCGGAAGCATGCCCTCGACGATGCCGCCCATCACGCCGCCGCCGCGGCCTCGGAGCGGATCACTCCGCGGCGCATCCGCGAGTCGGTCGCCCTCGACGAGACCGCTCCGTCGCTGGAAGAAGGGATGTCCCTGCTCGACGGCGACCGCTTCGCCGAGGTGCGGGCGCTGTGGGAAGCGGAGGCAAAGAAGCACCCCCGTTCTGCCCCGCTGCAGTTCAACCTGGGCGCCGTCTGCGAGGCCCTCGGCGACCGGAAGGCGGCCGAAAAACACTACAGCTCGGCGAAGCACCTGGCACCCAAGGAGACGAAGTACGCCTCGGAGCTAAGGTTGTTCATGTTGCGGGGGGAAGGGCGGCGGTAGGGGGTCATAGGACCTATAGGACAGATAGGACCTATGGGGAACCGGGGATCTCATTCGTCCTATAGGTCCCATCTGTCCTATAGGTCCTATCTGTCAGCCAACAAAAAGCGCGGCCTTTCGGCCGCGCCTTTCCACCACTGCCAACCTCGGTTTACGCCTCGACGGCGTTCACGTTGATCTGGATCTGCTTCGGAAGAGACTCCTCTTTCTTGGGGATCTCGATCTCAAGCACTCCGTGGCGGTAGCTGGCCACGATTGCGCCGGCGTCGACGGTGCGGGGAAGCGTGAACGAGCGGGTGAACGTGCCGTACGCACGCTCGATACGATGATAGTTGCGGTCATCCTTCCGCTCGAACTGGCGCTCGCCGGCGATGGTGAGCAGGCCGTCCTCGAAGGTGACGCGCAGGTCCTTCTCGTCGACGCCGGGGACTTCGACCTTCACCAGGATCTTCCCGGTCTCTTCCACCACGTCCACAGGCGGGTTCCAAGACGCCGCCTGCGCTTCCTGGACGAACGGGAAACGGAAGAACGGCTCGAAGTAGCGGGCCTCCATACGGCGGAGGTCGTTATTGGTACGAATGATACGAGTCATGTCTGTTGCCTCCTATGCTTAGTCGTTACGACTCATATTTACGAACGAGAGTATACCGATCTCTATTCCTGCGCGCAAGAAGCTCACATCGTTGCAATACGAACGACTCGATGATTCGGGATGACACTGTCCCCGACCGCTGTTGTCTCCGCAGCCATGAGCGCCATCCCGAACATCGAAGCCTCCGAGCTGCAGCGCGAAGTCGCGCGCCGGCGGACCTTTGCGATCATTTCGCACCCCGACGCGGGCAAGACCACGCTGACCGAGAAGCTCCTGCTTTACGGTGGCGCCATCGAGGAAGCCGGCTCGGTCCGCGCCCGGAAGGCACAGCGCCACACGACCTCGGACTGGATGGCCATCGAGCAGAGCCGCGGCATCTCCATCACCTCCACGGTCCTGCAGTTCGAATATGAGGGCTCCGTCCTCAACCTGCTCGACACCCCCGGACACCAGGACTTCTCCGAAGACACCTACCGCACCCTCGCCGCCACCGACAGCGCGGTGATGGTGCTCGACGGCGCCAAGGGGATCGAGCCGCAGACCCGGAAGCTCTTCGAGGTCTGCAGGATGCGGCACATCCCGATCCTTTGCTTCGTCAACAAGCTCGACCAGCCGGCCAAAGACCCATTCGAGCTGCTCAGCGAGATCGAGCGCGAGCTGAACGTCTCCGCCGTCCCGATGAACTGGCCGATCGGCGACGGGCCGACGTTCCAGGGCGTCTACGACCTCCGCAACCAGCAGGTGCTCCGCTTCGAGCGCACCAAGCACGGCGCGACGGCCGCGCCGATGACCGTCACCGGCCTCGACGACCCGCACCTCGCCGACGCCGTCGGTCCCACCGCCTGGGCAGACCTCCGCGACGCCGCCGAGCTCCTCGACGGCGCCGGCGCCTCGTTCGACCGCCGCCAGTTCGAGTACGGCCGGGTCATCCCGGTCTTCTACGGGAGTGCCGTCAACAACTTCGGCGTGGAGCCGTTCCTCCGCGCCGTCATCGAGCTCGCCCCGCCGCCGTCGCCGCGTCACGCCAGGCGGAACGGCGAGGAATTCGAGCTGGAGCCGATCTCCGACACCTTCACGGGCTTCGTCTTCAAGATCCAGGCGAACATGGATAAGCGCCATCGCGACCGCCTGGCGTTCATGCGCATCACCTCCGGGGTCTTCGAGCGCGACATGCCGGTCCAGCACGCGCGCCTCCGCCGCGAGGTTCGCATGACCCGTCCTCACCGCCTCTTCGCGCAGGAGCGCGAGACGATCGACCGCGCCTATCCGGGCGACGTCATCGGGTTCGTCAATCCGGGCCTCTTCCAGATCGGCGACTCGGTCTCCAGCGGCACGCCGGTGGAGTTCGACCGCATCCCCCGCTTCGCGCCGGAGCACTTCGCCACGTTGCGGGCGAAGCAGGCCACCCGGCAGAAGCAGTTCCAGAAGGGGCTCGAACAGCTGGAGGAGGAAGGGGCGATGCAGGTGTTCGTCGTGCACGACGGCCTCCGCAGCGAGCCGATTCTCGCCGTCGTCGGCGAGCTGCAGTTCGACGTGCTGCAGTCGCGCCTGGAGACGGAGTACAACGTCGAGACGACCATGAGCAGCCTGCCGTACAAGCTGGCCCGCTGGGTCGACCGCGATATCGACACCGTGGCGAAGATGAGCCTCCCTTCCCGCTCCCGCGTCGCCACGGACCGCATCGGCGAGGCGGTGGTGCTTTTCTCCTCGGAGTGGGAGCTCGACTTCGCCCAGAAGGAGAATCCGGGCGTGGAGTTCAAGGCCGCTTCTTAACGGACGGAGGGGACGACGGGGGGCCTCCGGCGGGCCGGCCCGGCCGGCTGCGTTGGTTGGCCTAGCCTGAACGCACGCTTGTCGTCCGGGACGCGATTCACGCGGAAACACACGCTGCCGGCTGGGCCGGTCCGCCAGAGGCCTCGCGGTCGGTTGCTGGCGTCGTAAACTGCGCGCGTGAATGCAGCGCAGCCCGACCGCATTGCCACGGGCTCGCTCTTCGCCGTTCTTCTCTTCTCCTTCGCCTACTTTTACGGCGGCAGCGGCTTCAATCAGAACGCGACCTTCGACCTGACCCGGGCCATCGTCGAGCATCGCGAGCTGCACATCGACCGCTACGCCGCCAACACCGCCGACATCTCGCGGTACGGCGGCCATATCTACTCGAACAAGGTCCCCGGACTGTCGTTCCTGGCCGTGATCCCGTACGCGCCGCTGTACGCGTTGCGCGGTGCGCCGGAGAATGCGCTCGAGCTGAATCTCTATCTCTACGTCACCTCCATCGTCACCGCCGGCATCAGTGGCGCCCTGATCGGAGTGCTGCTCTACAAGGCCGCGCGCCATCGCGGCCTCTCACCCGACGCGGCCTATGCGATCGCGCTCGTCGTCGCACTCGGAACGCCGATCTTCGCCTACTCCACCATGCTCTTCCCGCACGTCCCGGCGAGCCTCTTCGCGCTGCTGGCCTTTCTCGCGCTGGACGGGACGCTTCGCCGTAACGCGCTGCTCGCGGGGGCAGCGGTCGGAGCGGCGGTGTTGATGCACTACCTCTGCGCGCTGCTCGTCTTCGTGATGCTCGGCTTCCTGCTGGCGACGTCGCGGGCGCGGATTCGGGAGACTCTGCGCTACATCGCCGGCGGTATGCCGTTCGCGGCGGTGCTGGGGTGGTATCAGTACGCCGTTTTCGGCTCGCCGTTTCAGACGACGATCCCGACGGTGAACCCCGGCTTTCTCAGCGAAGACGCCTGGTTCGGGATCTTCTACCTCCCGCGCGCCGAGGCACTGTGGGGGCTGACCTTCTCCCCCTATCGCGGGCTGTTTTATCTCGCACCGGTGATGCTGCTGGCGGTCATCGGCCTGGTGGCCATGTTCCGGAAAGAGCGCGCCGCCGCGATGACGATCGTTGCCGGCGCGCTGCTCTTCTTCATCATCAACTCGGCGTTCAACGGGTGGCACGGCAGCTACACGATCGGGCCGCGTTACTCGCTTCCCGCCGTCCCGTTGCTGGCCATCGGCTTGGTCTACATTCACGGGCGCTTCCGGCTGGTCTATGCAGTGCTGGCGGCAATCTCCCTCTTCTTCAACTTCGCCGTCACCGCCGTCGATCCGCAGGTGCCGGACAAGTTCCACGATCCGGTCACCAAATACGTCATCCCGGCGCTCCTCACCGGCCGGGCCGCGAACGATCCGACCGTGCCGCCGTGGCTTGGAGAGCTCTACACCGGCCACACGTCGACGAATCGCGTCGCGGCCGACGAACTGATGCCCTTTCAGCGCCACCGACCCGGCTCGCCGGAGTCCGAATGGGCGAGCTTCAACCTCGGCGAGCTGCTCTTCGGCCCCGGCTCGTTCGCATCGATCCTGCCTTACCTGGCGATCGTCGCCGCGGCGGTCCTTACGACTCGCGCATCGCTTCGGCGTCGGTACCGCGCGACGCACACCACTCCCGATACGCAAACGGAGAGATCTCGCTCGGCTTGATCTCGCTGCGGCCACCCCAGAAGACGTTTGTGTAGCTGACCGGGATCCCGACGCTCTCCAGATGCTCGTCGATGGCCCGCTTGTGCGCCAGCACCATCTCCTTCTCCGTCCCGTGCGCCACCGCCATGATGTTCACGTTGCGGAACTCCGGACCGCCCTCGCGCCAGTAGCAGTGCGTCAGGATGTGAAAGCGGCCGGCCTCGCGTCCCGCCTCCAGCTCGCGTCCCGGCGGCACGGCCCAGTGGAAGAGCGCGTTGAACCGCGTCACCCGCTCGCCGCTCTTCAGCGTCTTCACATGCTCCAGGAACGTCGAAAAGCGTCCGACCACGCCGCGGCTGTTCAGCCCCTCGGCCAATTCGAAAAACTGCTCCAACGGCACGCCCGCTTCGGCGGCGCGGCGCTCCCACAGATCGCGCGTCACCTCCTCCGGCTCCAGCTCGCGTTTCACCGCCGTCAGCACCTGCCACTCCAGGTCGCTCAACTCGACCTTGACCGTGTCCTTCACCTCGGCCAGCTCCTCCGACTTGCTCCCCGGCTCCATCCCCTTGCGGCGGACGTGACCGACGCCGAGGGCGAAGATACGTTTGGCGGGCATCACCCGGAAATGATCGGCTCCGGTGAGCTGTGCCAGAAACCGGCAGTGCTTCTCCACCGAATAACCCTGCGGCACCTTCACCGTCGTCCAGAGCCGGTAGCTCGAGCCCGGCGTCGCCGCGTCGGTCGAGCGGATGACCACGTGCCCGGAGAACGGATCCTGCTGGAACATGAAATCGAACGCCTGGTCCAGCTTCTCCGGCGGGAGCTGCCACGCGACCAGCGCTCCCTCGGCGAGGTTCGTCGCCATGAGCGTCTGCCGCACCCGCCGGATCGTCCCGCCGCGCAGCATCGCCCGGATGCGCTCCATCACCACCTCGACGTCCAGCCCCGACTTCCCCGCGATCTCCCCGAACGGGTCGCGCACGAACCCCTGAATCCGGTCCTCGGAGACCGCGAGAATCCGGGCATTGATCGGGTCGGTATGGGCGATGGGGGTCTCGGTGGCGGAGGCGGTCATAACGCCGTCATGATATAGTCTCGGACTCCTGGACTGATTTGGGGCGCCGCTTGCAACCAGGTTAAAAAAAGCTAAAGAGCCGGCAGTAACCGACGATGTGCACTCGTAGCCCCGCGAGGATTCTTGCGGGGCTTTTTGTTTTTTCCGGAGAGAGGCCGATGGCACAGCCTGATCGCACCGAAGAGATTCGCCGCCTGCTGACCGAACGCATCCTCGTGCTCGACGGAGCGATGGGGACGATGATCCAGCGTTACGACCTCGACGAGGCCGCATTCCGCGGCGAGCGCTTCGCCGACCACCCGCGCGAGCTGAAGGGCGCCAGCGACGTCCTGGCCCTCACCCGCCCGCAGGTGCTCGACGAGGTCCACCGCAAATACCTCGCGGCCGGCGCCGACATCATCGAGACCAACACCTTCAACTCCCAGGCGATCTCGTTCGCCGACTACGACCTCCAGCCGTACGTCTACGAGATCAACAAGGCGGCGGCCGAGATCTGCCGGCGCGCCGCCGACGACTTCTCCACGCCGGAGAAGCCGCGCTTCGTAGCCGGCGCCATGGGTCCGACCAACCGCACCGCATCCCTCTCCCCCGACGTCAACCGCCCCGGCTTCCGCGGCGTCTCGTTCGACGAGCTGGTCGACGCCTACTACGAACAGGCCCGCGGCCTCGTCGACGGCGGCGTCGACATCCTCCTTCCGGAGACGACCTTCGACACGCTGAACGTCAAGGCGGCGCTGTTCGCCATCCAGAAACTCTTCGACGACACCGGCATCACCCTCCCTGTTATCGCCTCCATCACCATCACCGACGCCTCCGGCCGGACGCTCAGCGGGCAGACCGTGGAAGCGTGCTGGAACTCGATCTCGCACGCCCCGCTCCTTGCGGTCGGCATCAACTGCGCCCTCGGCGCGGAGGAGATGCGGGCGCATGTCGAGGAGCTGTCGAACCTCGCCCCGATCTTCATCTCCTGCTATCCGAACGCCGGCCTCCCGAACGCCCTCGGCGGCTATGACGAGACGGCGGCAGAGATGTCCGCCGTGCTGCGCGACTTCGCGGCCAACGGGTGGCTCAACATCGTCGGCGGCTGCTGCGGGACCGGCTTCGACCACGTCAAACTGATCTCCGAGACCGTGGCCACACTGCCGCCGCGCGTCCCCGGAACGATCGAGCCGCATCTGCGGCTCAGCGGCCTCGAAGCGCTGACCGTCACGCCCGAGTCGAACTTCATCATGGTCGGCGAGCGCACCAACGTCACCGGCTCACCCAAGTTCGCGAAGCTGATCAAAGAGGGCGACCTCGACGCCGGCCTCGCCATCGCCAAGCAGCAGATCGACGGCGGCGCGAACATCCTCGACGTCAACATGGACGAGGGGATGCTCGAGTCGGAGAAGATCATGGCGGAGTTCCTCAACCTCATCGCCTCCGAGCCCGACATCTCCCGCGTACCGATCATGGTCGACAGCTCGAAGTGGTCGGTGCTCGAGGCGGGCCTGAAAACCCTGCAGGGGAAGTCGGTCGTCAACTCCATCTCGCTCAAGGAAGGGGAAGAGGCCTTCAAGCGGCAGGCGCGGCTCTGCAGGCGCTACGGCACCGCGGTCATCGTCATGGCCTTCGACGAGCAGGGGCAGGCCGACACCGTCGAACGGAAGATCGAGATCTGCTCGCGCGCCTACGACATCCTCGTCGACGAGTGCGGCTTTGACCCGACCGACATCATCTTCGACGTCAACGTCCTCACCGTCGCCACCGGGATGGAGGAGCACGCCGCGTACGGCGTCAACTTCATCGAGGCCGTGCGGCAACTGCGCGCGAAGTACCCGCTCTGCAACTACAGCGGCGGCATCAGCAACGTCTCCTTCTCCTTCCGCGGCAACAACGTCGTCCGCGAGGCGATGCACGCCGCGTTTCTCTATCACGCCATCCAGGCCGGCCTGACCCTCGGCATCGTCAACGCCGGCCAGCTCGGGATCTACGAAGAGATCCCGAAAGACCTCCTGGATCTGGTCGAGGACGTCCTCCTCAACCGCCGACCCGACGCCACCGAGCGCCTGATCGCCTTTGCCGACAGCGTGAAGGGCACAGGGAAGGTGCAGGAGGCGAAGGAAGAAGAGTGGCGCCACGGCACCGTCGAGGAGCGCCTCTCCCACGCGCTGGTCAAAGGGCTCGTCGAACATATCGATGCCGACGTCGAGGAAGCGCGGCAGAAATACCCGACCGGCCTCTCCATCATCGAAGGGCCGCTCATGGACGGGATGAACATCGTCGGCAACCTCTTCGGCGCCGGGAAGATGTTCCTCCCGCAGGTCGTCAAGAGCGCGCGGGTCATGAAGAAGGCTGTCGCCTACCTCCTGCCGTTCATGGAGGAGGAGAAGGCGAAGGCGGGCGACCAGTCGGCGCGCGGCAAGATCCTGATGGCGACGGTCAAGGGGGACGTGCACGACATCGGGAAGAACATCGTCGGGGTGGTCCTCGGCTGCAACAACTACGAAGTCATCGACCTCGGCGTGATGGTCTCCGCGGACCGGATCCTCGACACCGCACAGAAAGAGAACGTCGACATCATCGGCCTCTCCGGTCTGATCACCCCGTCGCTCGACGAGATGGTCCATGTGGCGCGGGAGATGGAGCGCCGCAAGTTCCACGTTCCGCTGCTCATCGGCGGAGCGACCACCTCCAAGCTGCACACCGCCGTCAAGATCGCCCCGCGCTACAGCTCCCCGACCGTCCACGTGCTCGACGCTTCCCGCGCCGTGAACGTGGTCAGCAACCTCCTCGGCGAGAAATACGACGAGCTCACTCGCGGGATCAGCGCCGAGTACCAGAAACTGCGCGATGGGATGGAGAAGCGCCACATCACCATCCTCCCGCTCGAAGAAGCGCGCAAACGCGCCCTGCGCCTCGAGTACGCCCCCGAGAAGCCGCCTTTCACCGGCGTGCGCACGTTCGAAGAAGTGCCGCTCGAGTCGATCGAGCCGTTCATCGACTGGACGCCGTTCTTCCAGACCTGGGAGATGCGCGGACAATACCCGCGGATCCTTGAAGAGCCGCGGGCCAAAGAGCTGTACGACGACGCCCGCAAGCTGCTGTACGAGATCATCGAAAAGCGTCTCCTCACCGCGCGCGCGGTGTACGGCATCTGGCCGGCGCACCGCGAAGGGGACGACATCGTCCTGCCGGATGCGCGTTTCCACACCATGCGGCAGCAGCAGGAGACCAACACCGGCCACAACCTCGCCCTGGCCGACTTCATCGCGCCGGCGAACGACTACATCGGCGGCTTCGCCGTCACCGCAGGATTGGGAGTGGAAGAGCTGGTGGCGCGCTTCCAGCGCGATCACGATGACTACAGCTCCATCATGACCAAAGCGCTCGCCGACCGCCTGGCCGAAGCGCTCGCTGAAAAGCTCCACCGCGACGTCCGTGCCGAGTGGTACGCGCAGAGCGAAAACCTCACCGCCGAAGAACTGATCGCCGAAAAATACCGCGGCATCCGCCCCGCCCCCGGCTATCCCGCCGCCCCCGACCACACCGAAAAACGCACCCTCTTCACCTTGCTGGACGCCGAAAAACTCGGCATGCACCTCACCGAATCGTGCGCCATGACCCCGGCCGCCAGCGTGAGCGGGCTGTACTTCGCCCACCCGGAAGCGCGGTATTTCGCAGTGGGGAAAATCGGCCGCGACCAAGCCGCCGACTACGCGGCACGGAAGGGAATGCCGCTGGCAGAGATCGAGCGCTGGCTCTCGCCAAACCTGGCCTACGAGCCGGAGGACGTGACCGTTTCACGGTGACATGCGCCTGTGGGATCGCTTTGGGTCGTACAGATCCTTTCGCTCCCTCACGCCCACCCGCCCGCCGCTCAGGATGACGGGGGTGAGCCCTGCCACTGGGTGGATTGGTCGTGAAGGGACACGCGAAGGGGACGCACTGCCAATGGTTTTGGGGGGTCTTACGATCGCGCCGCTTGAACACCCCTTAAAACTCGCGAAACACAACCCTTCCCGTCATCCTGAGCGGCGGGCGGGTGGGTGTGAGGGAGCGAAAGGATCTGTACGACCTAAAGTGATCCTACAGGCGAAAACTCTCCCGAAGGCGTCGACAGAAGATCATCCCATCGCGGGTTCACCGCCTTCACCAACGCGATCTTCTTCGCGCGCGACATCGCTTTGATGGTCTTCTCGCGCGCAATCGCCTCCAGGACGAGGTCGTACACCTCGTAGTAGACGACCCGGTCGAAGTGGTACCGGCTCGTGAACTTCGAACCGGTACCTCTTCTATGTTGCGCCGCGCGGCTCGCGAGGTTGTTCGTGACGCCGGTATACAGCGTCATCGAGAAGTTCGAGAGGATGTACACGAAGAACTGGCGGCGCGTTCCGTCGGATCGCCATAGCGCGGACTGGCGCGGGTACACCATCCGTCGATCGTACGTCCGAAGAGCACGAACTCGACAAAACTCCACCCACGGTAGACCTTGGGCGGACAAAAAGTCCGCCCAACACGGCGCCCTACTCCTTCTCGCCCGTAACCGAGGTCCGGTCGTTCACCACGCGGGTGGCGATCTCGCGGAACTTGCCGGTCGGGGAGTCGAACTCCGCGGTGACGCGGAGGGTCACCGGGCCGTTGGCGCCGACGAGGGACATGCCGGTCTGGGCCTGTCCCTGGAAGGCGACATCCTCGGCGGCTCCGGCCGGGATGAGTACGTCGAAGGGGAGGGCTTGGCTGATGTGGTACGCCCCCTCGGACTGCGACTGCAGGGCCACTCGCTTGAGCGTGATGGCCTCGCTGCCGAGGTTCGAGACCCGGATGGCGTAGGCGACCTGCAGGGGACCCTGGACGTTCCGGGCCACCGTCGGGACGCCGCTGGTCTGGACGATCTGGATGCCGGCGCGGCCGGATGCACTGCTGTCCGAGGAAGAAGCGCAGGCAGTCAGGGTGAGGATGAGCGTGAGAAGGAGGAGGGAGACTGCTGTTCTCTTGCACATGGTAGTAAGGGACAGGCAATCTCTGCCTGTCCCTTACCGGAACTACTTCACGTAGTTGAGCATTTCCTTGGCCGTTCCGGCGTCCTTGCCGTTCGGCTCCAGCTCGAGGTATTTACTGAGCGCGGCGCGGGCATCGGCGTTCTGGCCGAGGCCGACGTAGACGATCCCGAGCTCGTACCAGGCGCGGGCAAACTTCTCGTCGATGGTCACGGCCTGCTTGAACGCGGCGGCAGCCTCGGCACCCTTCCCCTCATTCACCAGGCGGGCTCCCTGATTGAAGAGCGCGGAGGCGTTTGCCGGGAGCTTCTTTTCCGCGACGGCGGCATTGGCCTTGTCGCCGAGTGCCGTGTAAGAGGCGTAGAGCACCTGCCACATGTCGGTGTCTTCGTCGTCGATCGCCAGCGCCTTCTTGGCGGCGTCGATCGCCTTCTGATGATTCTTTGCACGGGTATTGGCCTTCGCCAGGGCCATCCAGCCCGCGGCGAGGTCCGGCTTGGCGGCCACGGCCGCTTCGAATTTCGCGATCGCGCCGGCGGTGTCACCCGAGTTCAGCAGGGTCGCCCCTTCGTTGTAGGCGGCCACGGCAGGATCGACCTTGACCTCGACCGGAACAGAGACAGCGGGCCCGGCAGCCCCGGCGGACCGGGAGCCGGGTTTCGCCAGCTCAATGTCGCGAGGGTTCGGCTCGCCGATCTTCAGTTTCATCGTCTCTTCGTACGGCGCATAGCCGGGGGCGGAGAAGACGAATTTGTAACGGATCGTCCCGTCGAGCAGGAAGATGGCGTACGAGCCGTCTTTCTTGACCTTATGCTCCTGCTTGACCGTCTTTCCTTCGATGGCTTCGACGTTGACGACCGCATCCGGAATCGGCTTCTTGGTCACGCTGTCGATGATTTTCCCGGTGATCCGGGCCTCCGCGCCTGCGAAAGCGCTGGCGGCTCCGAAGAGGGAAAGAACGAGGCTGAGGCTGAGCGCGAGTGATCTACGCATGAGTTTGATCTCCTGTGTGATTGGCGTCAGTGTTAACGATTCCGGAGCGTGGACGATTCCGGATTCTGCCAGGGAAAGGTACGAGGTATGGGGTATGAGGCATGAGTGGGTCTCTCGCGAGAATCCACTCGTACCTCGTACCTCATACCCCGTGCCTCGCTCTACTCGAACGTCAAATACGTCTGATCCTTGAGCCCCCGCTCGTAGTCCTGAAGCAGGCGCATCCCTTCGTTCGGCTTCACCCGGTCCTGCTTGATGGCCACATCGATCTGCTGCTTCATCCGTTTCTCGAGGTCGCGCCAGTCCCACTGGGTCATGGCCAGCACCTCTCCGATCGGCTGGCCGGGGATGTCTTCCTCGATGTAGAAACCGGCCTCCTCGTCGGGATCGAGGAAGACGTGTACCTCGTTCACCCGGCCGAACAGGTTGTGGATGTCGCCCATGATGTCCTGGTAGGCGCCGGTGAGGAAGATCCCAAGGTAGTACGGCTCGCTGGGCCGGATCTCGTGGAGCGGAAGCGTGTCGCGAACGTCGTTGAGGTCGATGTACTTCGAGACCTTGCCGTCGGAGTCGCAGGTAATGTCGACCAGGGTCGACTCCAGCTGCGGCCGTTCGTGCAGGCGGTGGATCGGCACGATCGGGAAGAGCTGTCCCAGCGCCCAATGGTCGAGCAGCGACTGGAAGACCGAGAAGTTGCAGATGTGCTGGTCGGCCAGCTCGATCTTCAGGTTGCGGACGTCCTCCGGCACTTCCTCCTCGTCCATCCCCTGAACCATCGTCTGGATCCGCTCGGCGATCTCCCAGTAGAGCGACTCCACGCGCGCCTTCACGTCGAGATCGAGCAGGCCAAGCTCGAACATCGTCTGCACCTGCTCCTTGATCTGCTGCAGGTCGTGCCACGACGACTGCACGGCCTCAGGGGCGAGGTTCCGGTCGATGTCGAGGAGCTCGCGCACGAGCTTGTGATCGGCGGCGCGGAGATCGCGCCCCTCCAGCGGCGTCTTCTCGATCGCCCCGAAGGCCTGGATGACCAGCACGGAATGATGGGCGACGGTGGCCCGCCCCGACTCCGAGACGATGATCGGGTGCGGCACCTTCTCGTCGTCGCAGACGTCGAGGATGTTGTAGACGATGTCGCTGGCGTACTCCTCGACCGTATAGTTCATCGAGGAGTGGAACGTCGAGCGCGAGCCGTCGTAGTCGATGGCCAGCCCGCCGCCGACGTCGACGTACTCCAGCTTGTGGCCGCTCTTGTAGAGCTTCGCGTAGTACATCGCCGCCTCGCGGACGGCGCGCTTGATGGTCAGGATGTCGGGGATCTGCGACCCGATGTGGAAGTGCAGGAGCTTGAACGCGGACGACATGTTCGCCTCGTTCATGATCTCCATCGCTTCCAGGATCTCGGCGGTGGAGAGCCCGAACTTCGCGTGCTCGCCCCCCGAGGTGGCCCACTTGCCGGCGCCCTTCGACAGCAGCCGCACGCGCAGCCCGATCCACGGCTCGACCCCCATCTCCTCCGCGATCTGCACGATCTGCGCGACCTCGGAGATTTTCTCGGCGACGAGGATGATCTTCTTCCCGAGCTTCCGCCCCATCAGCGCGGTCCGGATGTAGGTGCGGTCCTTGTAGCCATTGCAGATGATGATCGACTCGGGGTCCTGATGGACTGCCAGGCCGGCGAAGATCTCCGGCTTCGAGCCGACTTCGACGCCGTGATGGAACGGACGCCCGGCGTCGAGGATCTCTTCGACGACTTCACGAAGTTGGTTGACCTTGATCGGGAAGACGCCGCGGTACTGCCCGCGGTAGTTGTGCTCGCGGATGGCGTCGTTGAACGCGCGATTGAGCATCTCCACGCGGTGGCGCAGCAGGTCCTGAAAGCGGACCAGCAGCGGCGTGGAGAGATTCCTGACGCCGGCTTCGCGGACGACGTCGATGATCGGGACGGCGATGCCTTTGGCCTGCAGCGGCGAAACGGTCATCTCGCCGGTCGGAGCCACGCCGAAGTAGCCCGCTCCCCAGCGATCGATCATGTACAGCTCGGACGCCTCGTCGACGGTCCATTCCTCTTGCTGCCTCGCGGCGATGGCTTCCTGCGTGGTCAATTCGTTTCGCGCGCCTCCCTATGTGTGAAGAATAACGAGCGAAGAATACATTTTCCGAGCCCGTTAGGCGCGATCGAACTCTGTCTCGTCGATCTTCCGCAATTCATCGGGCGTCAGCACGAGATCGGCAGCCTTCGCGCTGTCGACCGCATGCTCCGCTTTGCGTGCGGCGGGAATCGGCACGACGGTGTCTGCCTGCGCCCGGACCCACGCGATCACGACCGCGTGCACGGAGGCGCCGTGGGCGCGGGCAATGTCCTGCAGCAGCTTGAAGCTGGGGAGCTTTTTCGCGAGACGGCCGCCGCCGACCGGGCTGTATGCGAGAAACGTGATCTTCCGTGCTGCGCACTCTTTGGCGAGGTCCACCGATTCGCGAAAGTAGGGATTCAACCGGTTCTGCACCGACACCACCGGCAGGATGCGGTTCGCGGTGTCGATCTGTCCGGTCGAGACGTTGCTCAGCCCGAAGTGCTCGAACTTCCCCTCGCGGTGCAACTCCGCGAACGCCTCGACGCTCTTCTCGAACGGCACTCTCGGATCGGGTGCGTGGAACTGGTAGAGCCAGATCCGCTCGGTTTCCAGCGACCGGAGGCTCTGCTCGCAGGCCTCGCGGATGTGCTTCGGCGTCCCGTCGTTCACCCACAACCCGCGCGGCCGGCGCAAGCCGGCCTTCGTCGCCACGCGGATCCGGTCGCGGTCGTCGCGCTCCGCCAGGGCGGAGGCGATGAGCCGCTCGTTGTGGCCGATGTCGCTGTCGTCGAGACAGTAGACGTCGGCGGTATCGATCAGCGTCATTCCGGCGTCGATCGCCGCGTGCAGCACGCGGCGACCCTGTTCCTCATCGGGCCGGCCCTGGATCGACAACGGCATGCCGCCGAAGCCGATCTCCGGAATGGTCTCGCCGGTGTTACCCAGCGTGGTGCTCTGCATGTCCGTTCCTCCTCGCCCACCAGCGGCGCAACCGGAAGCGCAGCAGGTACTGGCGATCGTCCGGATGCACGGGCATCGCCAAGGCGAGCACCAGATACACCCAGAACCCGAGTCCGTTCAAGAAGAGTGCTGCCGCCAGGAACACCAGCCGGACGGCCGTGACGTTCCACTTGAAGCGCTCCGCGAGACCGAGGCAGACGCCGGAGAGCTGTTTGCCCGAATTGAGACGCTTGTACCAGCGATTTTCGGGTGTCCTCGCCGTGCGTGCCAGGACGAAGAGCAACAACAACGGCAGCGAAATGAGAAACGCGATCCCGATTCCGATGCCGGCCACGGCCATCGCCTCGCGCCCCGGAACCTCGCCGATGCGAACCAGCAGCAGCGAAAAACCCAGCCACGCCACCACGGCGATGGCGAAAGCGACACCCACCGCTCTCCACCTTCGCACGCGGCGCACTTCCTGCTCGGCCGCCACCGCCGCCGCATCGACGGCGGGCGGCTGAATGCCGTTCCCGCCCAGCAGGGTCTGAAACTGTTTCGCGGAATCGAGCAGCTCGCGGCACCGCTCGCACGTGCGGATATGCTCGCGCTGCTCCGCGGTCATCGGGACACCACTCTCCAGCGCCGCCACCAGCGCCGCCACGGCTTCATTGCAGTTCATGTCAGCTCCTCATCCATCTCTTCGGCGAGCCGGCGCAGCCCCCTCAGCCCATGGCTCAGCCGGCTCTTGACCGTCCCGACCGGAATGCCGAGTCGCGCGGCGACTTCCTTCTCCGAGAGCTCTTCGAAAAAGCGGAGAAGAATCGCCTGCGCCAGACGCTCCGGCAGCCGGTCCACCATCTCGCGCACCCGTTCCGCGCGATCGTTTGCAACCGCCCGCTCCTCGGGCGATCGTTCCCTGGACGCCATCGTCGTCAGGTCGACGTCGTCCTGCGGCACCCGCCGCGCCCACCGGTCCTTCACCAGGTTCCAGGCAATGGCAAACAGCCACGCGCTGAAGCGCTGGGCCGGGTCGTACCGGTGCGCGCTGCGGACAACGCGAATCCACGTCTCCTGGAAGACGTCATCGACGTCCGGCGAAGTCCCCAGCGCGCGCTGCAGCACGGCCGCCAGAGGCTTCTGATACCGCTCGATCAACGGACGGACCGCCTCGGCGTCTCCGTTCGCAATCGAGCCCATGAGAAAGGCGTCGTTCACATTCAGGTATACCGGGAGGGGAGGAGAAAGGTTCAAATTGGTTGCTGGTGGCTAAGCAGAGATCAACGTTGATCTTCCAGTCATGCCCTTTGCTGCCGCAGGCAGCTAAAGATCTGCAGGCCCGCCTTTAGGCCCAACGGTCTTCAGTTAAGCGGAGGTTCCCCCGTCATCCCCGTCATCCTGAGCGGCGGGTGGGTGGGTGTGAGGGAGCGAAAGGATCTGGGCGACGAAAAATGAGATTCGTGCCACCTTGCCCTCGGGAGCAAGTGCTCATCGGATCACTTTTCGTCGTACAGATCCTTTCGCTCCCTCACGCCCACCCGCCCGCCGCTCAGGATGACGGGAGGGGGAAGGTCCGCAAAACTGTACGTGCCGTCATGGCGTCTATCGTGACCGGCGGATTCACTCTCCTCCAGGTGAGACTCAAATGATCCATGGACACTTTTTGTGATCCCGCGATCAGATGAAAGTGATCAGGGGATCGCCTGCAGATGATCCGCGATCGCCTGCAGATGATCCGCGATCTCCTGCAGATGATCTGCGATCGCCTGCAGATGATCCGGGATCGCCTGCAGATGATCCGGGATCGCCTGCAGATGATCTGCGATCTCCTGCAGATGATCCGGGATCGCCTGCAGATGATCCGGGATCGCCTGCAGATGATCTGCGATCTCCTGCAGATGATCCGGGATCGCCTGCAGATGATCTGCGATCTCCTGCAGATGCTCCGTGATCTCCTGCAGATGATCTGCGATCTCCTGCAGATGATCCGCGATCGCCTGCAGATGATCCGCGATCACTTGCAGATGATCCGGGATCACTTTCCAATGATCCGGGATCGGAAAAAAGTGCCCCCGGATCAGAAGAGTGAACCGGAAACAGGTTTACACGAACGCCTTCGGTATCTCGCGGTGAAACGCCGTCGCTTCCTGCAGTTGAATCGCCACGTTCGTCATCAACGGCTCTCTCGCCGGCGCGGCGTTCAATTGAACCGACGTCGGCAGGCCGTTCTCGCCGAAACCGTTCGGGAGGGCAAAGCAGGGCGCGCCGAGGAGGTTCATCGAGGCGATCACCGGGGGGCCGCCGCGGATGTCTTTGTAGACCTCGTTGAAGTTCGGGCCGATCGGGTAGGCGACCGTCGAGCGGGTCGGCGAGACGACGAGGTCGATCGTGTCGAAGAGCTTCAGCAGGTCGCGGCGGATCTTCGCCCGCACGCGCTGCGCGCGCAGATAGTCGATGGCCAGCGTGGCCGCCGAGGCGTAGCCGCCGGTGCGGTCGGCGACAGCGCGGAGCTGCTTGGCCCGTCCATCCACCAGGATGTCCTCGAACGCGCTCGCCCCCTCGGCGTCGACGATGACCGAGATCGTCGGGCCGACCGGCAGGTCCGGGTAGTCGAACTCGCTGACCGTGTGCCCCTGTGCCTTCAGTACGTCCACCGACTTCAGGAAGTTCTCCCGGACGGCCGGCTGCACCTTGTCCCACGAGCCTTTCACCAGGCCGATGCGCACGCTGCGCTTGTTCGACCGGTGCGCCGAATTGGCGAGCCACGACGCCTCTCCGGAACGAAAGACGGCGCGCGTGGTGGGGTCGTTCTCGTCTTCCCCCATGATGGCCTGGAAGACGAGATTGCAGTCGGCGGCCGTGCGTCCCATCGGGCCGATCTTGTCGAGCGTCCAGCAGAGCGCCATCGCGCCGTGACGGCTAACCGCGCCGTAGGTCGGACGGAGTCCTGTGACGCCGGAGAAGGCCGCTGGCGTCAGGATCGACCCCGAGGTCTCGCTGCCGATCGCGAACGGCACCAGCCCCGCGCCGACCGCCGCCCCCGGGCCACTCGACGAGCCGCCCGACCAGAAGTTCGTGTTCCACGGCGTGCGCCCCGGACCGGTGAACGAGGCGTCGGCGTTGTTGTAGCCGAAACCGCCCGCCAGCTCGACCATCGCCAGCTTCGCCACCAGCACCGCACCGGCGCGCGTCAGGCGCTCGACCACGGTGGCGTCGTAGTCGAAGACCTGATTGCGGTACGGCTCGGCACCCCAGGTGGTGGGGATCCCTTTCGTCGCCAGCAGGTCCTTCACCCCGTACGGGATGCCGAGCAGCGGCCGGTTCTGTGTGTTCCCGGCGGCGAGCTCGCGGTCCGCGGCCGTTGCCTCGGCCATGGCCCGGTCGCGGGTCAGAGTCACCACCGCGCCGAGCTGCTCGCCGTACTTTGCCAGGCGGTCGAGGTAGAAGCGCGTCAGCTCGACCGACGAGACTTCCTTCGCGCGCAACGCCCGGCCGAGCTCTTCGACGGTGGAGTAGGCGTTGACGGCCATCAGCTCCTCACCATCTCTCCACGAGCGAGGCGAAGGTGAAGTCGGGCTCGTCGGCGTTCACCAGCTTGTATTCGCGGAACTTCTCCACGAACGGCGCATAGTCCTGGAAGTCTTTGTCCAGTCGCTCCAGCTCCTCGGCCGACAGGTGTTTGCCGTAGTTCGCCCGTGTCATCTCCGTCAAAGCCTTCGCAAACGGAGAAGGCGGCTTCGGCGTTTCCGCAGGCGAGGTCTGGGCAATCAGCAACGGGGCGGCCGCACCCACGGCCACGAGGGATTTGGCAAATGCACGGCGGCTGGTTTCTGACATGCGCCGTATCGTACGTGATGGGACGAATAGGACAAATGGGACCTATAGGACCTATAGGACAGCCGTGCGAGTTACGGTCCCATCAGTCCCATAGGTCCTATTCGTCCCATCAGCCCTATTCTTCAGCGCACGTTCTTCACCACCACCCGTCCGGGGGGCGTGTCGTGGGTGAACATCTCCAGGGCGGCGCGCACCACCCTCTTATGCTGCTCGCGCTCGCCGGCGCGGCCGACGATACGGCCGATCGCCGTCCCGTCCCACGTCATCGCGCGCGGCGGGCGGACCGACTCCGTCGCGGCGGGGGAAGAGCTGATGATGACCGTCGGGATCCCGCGCGCCTCGATCTCGCGGGCCATGTTCGAGATCGTACGGTGGCACGTCTCCGGACAGCCGGCCGTCAGCACCACCAGCTTCGTCTTCGAACGCTCCACCTGATCCGCGATCTCCGGGAACGTCGTCTCGTACAGCTCCTTCAGCCGCGTCGTGAAGCCGTAGCAGTAATGCTTATCGTTCACCGCGCCGATGTACCCGTCCGCCGCCAGCTCGCGCAGCGTGTCGATCGGAAAGACGATGTTCGGATCGGCGTCCGCCTCATGGTGGTCATAGTGCCCGTGCACGATCCGGAGCGACGACGACTCCGTATCGCCGGGGATCACCCGGTAGCTCACGTCCCCCGGATCTTCCGACGGAAACGGCTCCTGATCCGGCAGAAAGCAGCCCGCTGCCGAGACGATCGTCACCGTGGCGTTGGAGAGCTCTTTGCCGTAGGGAGTGAAGGGAACGCACTTGCGCGCGATGTTCAGCATGGGTACCGCAACCTCGCAAGGGGCGGGCCCGTGGACGGCCCGCCTGCACCACTACTCCAGTTCGCGGAGGACTTCGAGTAACGGCGCGTTGTCGGGCGCCTCGGAGATGGAGTGTACGTCGACGTAGCGGACGATGCCCTGCTTGTCGACGATGACGATGGCGCGCTCGGAGATGCCCTTGTCTTCCTTGAAGACGCCGTACTTCCTCGAGACTTCGCCCTTGGGATGGAAATCGGCTAAGAGCGGATAGCGCTCGATATTGCCGAGGGACTTTGCGAATGCAACGTGAGAGGGGACGGAATCCACCGAAATGCCCACGACCTGGGCATCATACCGTTCGAAGTCGGCCATCTCGGCCTCGTACGACGGCATCTGAACCGCTCAAACAGGAGTCCAGTCGAGCGGGTAGAAAACGATGACCGCGTGCTTCTTCCCGCGTAAATCACTGAGCTTGAATTTTTCCCCGCCGCGATGGCCCGGGAGCTCGAAATCGGGAGCCTGATCTCCAACCTCGAGCGTCGCGGTCCTGTCGGCGACGGACGTTGTTCCAACTGCAACCATGTGAGGAAGATCTCCTTTTGCTTGGCTACGACGAATTGCGGCGGAGTCCACGTCCGCCGCCGGCCGCGGATTATGTATTTGTTTTCGGCGGCGGTGGACTCTTCTTCGCGTCTTCCTGCGCCTGCTGGCCGGCGCGCTTCAGCGCGTCCCCGGCCGCTTCCGCTGCCTCGCCGGCGCCCTGCTTCACGCCCTGGCCTGCCTCGCGCGCACCGGCGGCGATGCGCTGTCCCGCGTCCGAATCCCGTACCTGCTTCGCCCCCTCCTGGATCTGCGCGCCGGCATCCTGCGCACCTTCCTTGATGGCCTGGCCGGCGTCCTGCGCCCCTTCTTTCATCACCTGACCGGCCTCACGCGATTCCTGCGCTAACTCGGACGTCGCGGTCTGCGTCTCCGCCGTCGGCTGCACATTTCCTTTGTCGTCGACCTGACACGCCGTCAAGGCGACCGCGGTCACGAACACCAGCAACTGTTTCATAGAAGAACCCCCGATTGAGCGGAGTGGAAGCAAGTCGTGCGCCGTGAGTGTTTTCCATCTTCCAATGGAAAGACCCGATCGCATCATCCAGGGAATGGCCGGCGACGGCCACTTCCGCGTCATCGCGACCCAGACGACCACGGCCGTCGAGACCGCACGCGAGATCCTCGATCTCGCCCCTGTCGCCGCCGAGGCGCTCGGGCGGACGATGACCGGCGCGCTGCTGCTGGCCCGTCTGCTCGCCAAAGACATCCGCAACCAGTACGTCACCCTCCGTTTCGAAGGGAACGGTCCCCTCGGCACCGTCATCGCCGACGGCACCGTCGCCGGCCACGTGCGCGGCTACGTCGCCAACCCCGTCCCGCTCGACCCACACCTCGATGTCGAGACCGCCATTGGCAACGGCAGCCTCACCGTCGTCCGAGGAACGCCGCCGACCGGCAAGCCGTACACCTCCCAGATCCTGCTGGCCGGCACCGGCATCGCGACCGACCTCACCCGCTACCTCATGCGCTCCGAGCAGATCGCCTCCGCGGTGCTCCTCGGCGTCATGAACCGCCGCGACGGCGTGGCCGCGGCCGGCGGGATGATCATCCAGGCCTTCCCCCACGCCAGCGAAGAAGCGATCGCCATGATCGAGCGCTGCGTCAAAGAAGCGCCACCGCTCAGTACCCTCCTCGAGAAAATGCCGATCGAAGACGCCGTCGCCGCCGTGCTGCAGGGAACCCACTACAAGCAGATCGACGAAGGCCACACCATCCCGGTCAGCTATACCTGCCAGTGCACCCCCGACCGCGCCCTCGCGCCCCTCGCCCTCCTCGGCGAGGACGAGCTCCAGGAAATGATCGCCGAAGGCGGCACCGAGGTCGTTTGCCAGTTCTGCGGGAGAAAGTTCCAGTTCACCGCGGATGACCTGCTGACGCTGACCGCGCAGCACGATTCGTAGTCGCTCGCCGGGAACAACAGTAGCGATAAGCTACGCCGATGCGATCAGTCATCACCGGCAGCGGCATCGGCGTCCCGAAGAACGTCGTCAAGAACGACGCTCTCGCAAAGATCATGGACACCTCCGACGAGTGGATCCGCACGCGCAGCGGCGTCGAAGAGCGCCGCTACGCCGACGACGGGCAGGGCTCAGCCGAGCTCGGGATGATGGCCGCCGAGGCCGCGCTCGCCGCCGCGGGCCGGACCAAGGAAGAAATCGACGCCATCATCTTCGCCACGATGACTCCCGACCACTTCTTCCCCGGCAACGGTCCGGTCGTCCAGGCGAAGATGGGTTTCCCCGAGACGCTGCCGACGTTCGACATCCGCCAGCAGTGCTCCGGCTTCCTCTACGGACTCGACCTGGCCGACTCGCTGATCCTCAGCGGCAAGTACCGCCGGATCCTCCTCATCGGCGCCGAGGTACACACGCCGTTCATGCCGTGGCAGAACAACTGGGACTCGACGATCGGCAAGAGCGATCGTGAGACCACCCCCGAGGAGTACGCCGCCAACACCGCCATTCGCGACCGGACCGTGCTGTTCGGCGACGGCGCGGGTGCGGTCGTCGTCGAGGCTTCGGAGAACGGTGACGGCCGCGGCATCCTCGCCGCGAAGCTCTACACGAATGGCTCGAACATCGAAGCGCTCTACACGCCGGGCGTCGGCTTCCGCCGCCGTCCCTTCGTCGACCATGGGCAGCTCGACCGCAACGAGATCATCCCGATCATGGAGGGGCGCGAGGTCTTCAAGAGCGCCGTCTCGAAGATGCCGGAGGCGGTGCGCGAGGTCTGCGCCACGGCCGGCGTGGAGCCGAAGGACCTCGACCTGCTGCTGATCCACCAAGCCAACCTGCGCATCATCGAGGGCGTGGCGAAGCAGCTCGGCCTGCCGCCGGAGAAGGTGCCCCACAACATCGAGCGCTACGCCAATACGACCGCCGGGACGCTTCCGATTCTCTACCACGAATGCGTCCAGGACGGCCGTATCCAGCCCGGGATGCTGGTCTGTTTCACCGCCCTCGGCTCGGGCCTGCATTGGGGAGCGGCGCTTTACCGTGCGTAAGCTATTCGTCCTCCTCGCACTGACCCTCACCGCTAACGCCGACACGCTCCCGTTCCTCACCGACAAAGAGATCACCGCGCTGGCCACGGAGGTCTCCGGCGAGACGGCCAAGCGCACGGTCGAAGGACTGTCGCGTCACCACCGGATGCGCGGCTCGCGCGGCTTTCGCGCCGCCGCCGACCAGGTGGTCGCGGAGCTGAAGCGCTACGGCTTCGACGACGCGCTTCTCGAGTCGCTTCCGGCCGACGGCAAGATCTTCTACGGCACCCAGCGCTCGCGTCCCGCCTGGAACGCCGACTTCGCGGAACTGTGGGAGCTCGATGCCGACGGCGAGCGGAAGGTTCGCCTGGCGAGCTGGGACGCCGCGCCGATCACCCTCGCGCAGGACAGCGTCAGCGGCGAGGCCACCGCGGAGCTGATCGACATCGGCGCCGGGACGCGCGAAGAGGATTACGCCAACAGGAACGTCAAGGGAAAGCTCGTCCTGACCTCGTCCCAGCCGAACGCCGTGGCCAAACTCGCCATCGCCCGCTTCGGCGCGGCCGGGATCGTCAGCTACGCGCAGAACCAGCGCACCGCCTGGTACGGCGAGGACGACACCCTGATCCGCTGGGGCCACCTCGACACCTTCGCCGCCGACAACGAGAAGACCTTCGCCTTCATGGTCTCGCTCAGGACCGCCCGCGCGCTGCAACAGCGCCTCGGCGCCGGCGAGACGATCCGCATGCACGCCCTCGTCCGCGCCGGCCAGACGCCGGGCGCCTACGACATCGCCACCGCGACCATTCCGGGAACCGAGCTTCAGGCCGGAGAGATCATCTTCAGTTGCCACCTCGACCACCCCCGGCCGGGCGCGAACGACAACGCCAGCGGCTGCGCGACCATCCTCGAAGTCGCCCGGACGCTCTCGAAGCTCATCGACGAGCAGCGCCTCCCGCCGCCGCGCCGCACCATCCGCTTCGTCTGGCCGCCGGAGATCGAAGGAACGCTCGCCCTCCTCAACGGCCGCCCGGAACTGGCGAAGTCGATCAAAGCCGCCATCCACCTCGACATGGTCGGCGGCGGCCCCGAGACCAAAGCCATCTTCCACGTCACCCGCGGCCCAGCCAGCCTCCCGTCGTTCGTCTACGACGTCGCCCAGTCGATCGGCGAAGTGGTGAACGCCCAGACCGCCGCCTACGCCATGACCGGCACCGCCCGCTGGCCACTCGTCGCCTCCGATGGCAGCAAAGACCCCCTTCACGCCGCCTTCGTCTCCCTCACCCTCGGCAGCGACCACCAGGTCTACAGCGACAGCTCCTTCTCCATCCCGGCCGTCTACATGAACGACTGGCCCGACCGCTACATCCACACCAACCGCGACGTCCCCGCCCACATCGACTCCACCAAGCTCGCCCGCGTCGCCTTCCTCGCCGCCGCCACCGGCTATACCCTCGCCCGCATCGGCCCCGACGACGAGCGCCACCTCAACCACTTCCTCCGCCCCTTCGCCGTCGAACGCGCCGCCACCGCCCTGCGCCGCGATGACCCCAACGTCACCGCGTTTGGCTCGTGGTACGAGAAAGAAATGGTCCAATCCCTCCCTCGCTTCCTCGGCCTCGCCCCACCCGCATCCGTCACACCCCGCCCCGGCGCCTACCGCCGCAACCCGGCAGTCAAAGGCACCATGTCCGCCTTCGGCTACGACTACTTCGCCGACCGCTACAAAGGCCCGGCATTGAAGCTCGGCGAGGAGTACCGCTACGAAGCGCTCAACCTCGTCAACGGCGCACGGACGGTGAAAGAGATCCGCGATGCGCTCTCGGCGATCTACGAGCCGGTGGCGGTGGAGGATGTGGAGGCGTATTTGAAGGCGCTGGAGGGGATTGGGGTCATCGAGAAAATCAGGCCCTAGGAAACTACAGTTGCGGTTTGAACCACCCTGCCACCCGCTCCTTCAACCGGTTCACCCACGACCGCTTCAGCCATCGTCGGGGGGTGATTTCCTCGCTGCGGGCTACGTCTTCGAAGAACATCTGTTCCATCTGGGCGGCGATGGATTCGTCGTAGACGTTGACGTTGACTTCGTCGTTGAGGCGGAAGGAGCGGTCGTCGAAGTTGGAGGAGCCGACGGTGGTCCAGATGCCGTCGACGACCATGGTCTTGGCGTGCATCATCGTCGGGAGGTATTCGAAGATGCGGATGCCGCGGCGGAGGAGCTGGGAGTAGAAGAGGCGGCCGGCGTGGCGGACGATGGGGACGTCGGTGTATTCGCCCGGGACGATCACACGGACGTCGACCCCGCGGCGTACGGCTCCTTCGAGGGCGCGGATGGTGTCGCTGTCGGGGACGAAGTAGGCGCTGTTGATGTAGATGGTCTTCTGGGCGCTGACGATGGAGACGATGTACATCAGTTTCGTCGCCGATGATCCTTCGGAGGGGGACGACTTGAGGACCTGGGTCAGGCAGTCGCCGCGCTTCTGGAGCTGGGGGAAGTAATCGAGTCCGGTCAACAGCTCGCCGCGGCTCTTCACCCAGTTGTCCATGAATGCGAACTGCATCTGCGTGACGACCGGCCCTTCGACGCGCACCACCGTCTCGCGCCAATGGTCCTTCGAGTCGGCGTCGCCGAGCCAGTTGTCGGCGATGCCGATGCCCCCGACGAAGCCGACTTCGCCGTCGACGACCAGCAGCTTGCGGTGGGTGCGGTGGTTGACCGTCGACAGCGTGTACCAGCGCAGGGGGTGGTACCACTCGACGTTGATGCCGTTGCGCTGCATGAAGTCGATCAGGTCCTGCGACATGTCCGAGGAGCCGACCGCGTCGAGCACGACGTTGATCTTCACTCCCGCCCGCGCCCGTTCGGCCAGTGTCTCTGCGAAGGTCCGCCCGATCTGGCCGTCCCAGTAGATGTAGAACTCGAGGTTGATCGTCTTCCGGGCCGCTTTGATCGCGCTGAGCATGGACGGGAAGATGCGCACGCCGTTTTTGAGCACCTCGACGCGGTTCCCTTCGGAAAGCGCCGTCCCGGTGAGCGCGTGCATGGTCTGCAGGAACGCGAGGTCGCGCACGCCGAACTGGTGTTTCATGTGGTAGCGCATCGGTACGCGACGGCGGACCATCGGCAGCGGTGTGCGGCCGGGGTAGCGGGGAGCTTTCTTGCGGCGGAAGATCAGCCCCACGATCGCTGTCCAATCAGCCAGAGCACGAGGCCGACCATCCCGACGACGAGGGTGAGAGCGAGGAGCACGAGGAAGGTGACGATCAGGCCGAGGATCAGCGCGATCTGGCGGCCGGAGCGGGGCGGGCGGCGGCGGTCGCGGTGCGCCTCCAGGAGGCGCATGTTCTTCATGTTCTCTTCGAACATGAAGTCGAAGACGTCGCCGGCGACCGGCACGGCGCCGAAGACGAGGTCGATGGAAACGTTGAGGACCATCCGCGCGATCACGCGGGCCGGGACGCGGTGCCGCAAGGCGCCGGCGATGATCCAGGTGGAGAGGACGGCGCCAATGACGTCGCCGATGCCGGGGATCAGGCCGAGGACGGCGTCGAAGCCGACCCGGATGTTGGTCCCCGGGATCGGGAATGCCTGATCCATCAGGAACGCGAACTTGCGCAACGCCACGAGGTCCTGCGGCAGCTTCTCGTCCGGCTCGATGACTTCCGGGATGTGGATCTTGTCAGGCACGCTCAACCATTATGCGAGTGCCGCGCCCGGAAAGAAGGGCCGAGGGCAAAGGGCCAAGGGCCGAGGGGGAAGCGCGGTTCATCCCGAGCGCCGCCCGGACTAAAAGTCCGGACCACAGTTTGGCGAGGTCCGCGGCCAAATGTGGCCAGACTTTTAGTCTGGCCGCCTCTCGGAGCTCTCGATGTTCCCTCGGCCCTTGGCCCTCAGCCCTCGGCCCTGCGACGCAGGCGCAACCATTGCGTTTATGCTGTTCTCATGGGCGAGGCCCCACAGGAACGGCCGCCATCCTGGCGGGAACGATGGCTCGGACGGCTGGTCTCGACGCGTGACGTCGTCTGGTCGTGGCTGACCGATCCGGCGGTCCTGGTCTACCGGCGTCACGGTTTCGGGCACAAACGAGCCCGCGTGCTCATCGTCGAGTTCTTCCTCTTCTTGCGCGAGGTCGTCCGGGAGTTCTGGAACATCGATGGAACCTCGCGCGCCGCCTCGCTGGCGTACACGACGCTCCTCTCCCTCATCCCCCTTCTGGTTGCCTTCACCTACCAGCTCCAGCGCTATTACTCGCGCGTCTTTCCCGGTGCGCAGGCGCAGATCGACGCCATCCTCAACGCTGTCATCCCGTACCAGTCGCCGCAGGTCAACTACCACCTCACCAAGTTCACGCAGAACGCCGGCACCGCGTCGACGGTCGGCGCGATCGTATTCATGTTCATCGCTTTCCAGCTTTTCCTCGCCGTGGAGGGGGCCATCAATCAGATCTGGAAGGTGCGGAGCGGGCGAGGGTACCGGCAGAAAATCATCGCCTTCACCATGCTCTTCTTCTGGGGCCCGCTGCTGATGGGAATCTCCTTCACCACCACGGCGATGCTGGAACGGAACCGCTACCTTCGGGTGCTGTTCCAGGGCGACGTGATCTTCGTCGTCGTCCCGATCTTCGTCCTCTTCCTCGGTTTCACGATGCTGTTCTGGCTCGTCCCCTCGGCGCGCGTGCGCATCCCCCCGGCGATGATCGGCGCGCTGGTCACGACCGCGCTCTTCAGCGCCGTCCGCTGGGGCTTCGGCATTTACGCCGGCTACCTGCTGAGCGGCCGCTTCAACATGATCTACGGCGCCGTAGGCCTGGCGGTGATCTTCCTGATCGCCATCGAGGTGATGTGGGTGGTGATCCTCCTCGGTGTGGAGATCAGCTACGTCTGGCAGAACCTCTACGGCGTCCTCCGCGCGAAGGCGCAGCACGTCGCCGATGAGCCGCAGTTCGACCTCTATTTCGCGCTCCGGGGACTGGTCGAGATCGCACGCCGCTTCGACCGTAGAGAGGAGCCTCCGTCGACCTACCGCCTGGCCGAGCAGTTCGGTGCGACCGACTCCCAGATGCTGCGCGTCCTCCGCAAGCTCGAGGACGCGAAGCTCGTCGCCCCGATCGGCGGCGACTGGATCGGCTACGTCCCCGCCTGCGATCCCGACCGCATCAGCGTCGAGGAACTGTTGACGCACATGGAAGGCGTCCTCCGCGGGCTCCCCGAATACGGCACCGAGGACCGCGAGCGCACGGCGGTGGGCGAGATCTTTACCCGCCTGAACGAGTGCACCGCCGCCACTCTCGACCGCCTCTCGATCGGCCGCATGGTCCGCGACCTGTACTCGCCGCGCGAAGTGCGCGGTGACGACGAACGGGTCACGTTGTAGACATCTCTTCTCGCTTCATCCGCAGCGACCGCAGCAGGCGGATCCGGCGGAAGGTTTCGTACGCGACCGTCGTCGCGATCAGCCAGATCAGGCCGGCGCTGATGCCTGCGGCGATATCGGAGATCCAGTGGACGCCGAGGTAGATGCGGGAGGTCGCGATCGCGGCGATCATCGAACAGTTGAACGCCAGCACCACGGCCCGCCAGCGCCACTCGTGGATCACCCGGAAGGCGAGGTAGCAGAGCGCTCCGAAGACGATGGTCGAGCCCATGGCGTGCCCGCTCGGGAAGGAGTAGCCGTGCGCGTCGCGCAGCGCCTCGGCGAGCTCGGGCCGCGCTCGCGCAAAGAATGCTTTCAACAGCAGGTTGAGCAGCCCGCCGACCGTGCTGGTGACGAAGAGATAGGCCGCCCACCGCCAACGCCCGCGGAACGCCAGGATGACGGCGACGATCGTGACCAGCACGCCGAGGCCGACCGGCGTGCCGATGAGGGTCATGATCGTGAAGAACGGCGTGGCGCCCTGCGTCCGTGCGGCGGCCGCCCACTGATGCACCTCGGTATCGATCTGGTGCAACCGCGGAGATGTCTCCTGCACTGACTCCGCGAGGTCGAGAAACGCGTCTCCCGCGAGCGCCGTCGCCGCTGCGCCGAGGCCGAGGACCACAAAGACCGGGAGGTAGTCGCGGTAGCGGAACGATGCCGTGCGATGCGCCGAGTACCAGAGCAGCCGCTCCAGCCCCGGGCCGGTCAGCCGGAAGAGCAGGCCGAGGAGGGCGAACAGGAGGAGGAAGAGGATGACGAAGAGCAAGCGCGGGGGAGTATGGCACCGCGTTGTCAATGATCGGTTGTCAGTTCGGGGTCCCATCTCGCCAGAAGGCGCCCTGGACTGACAACTGACAACCGATAACCAGTTCTCAGAACCCGCCGCTCATGTACTTCCACTGCACGATCTTCTCGTTGATCTCGCGCAGGCGGCGGCTGATCATGCGGCAGAGAAGGTTGAGGAACTGCAGCGAGGCGTGCGGATCCATGGAGAGGATCTCGTTGAGCGTCGCGCGGTCGATGGAGAGGACGGTGGCGTCCTGCTCGTGCGCCTTGGCATCGGCGGAACGGGGCTTGTCGTCGATCAGGGCCATCTCGCCGAAGAAGTCGCCGCGGTCGAGCACCGTCAGCGCTTCTTCTCCGACGCCGGGGATGAACTTGGAGATGCGCACCCGGCCGTCGAGGACGATGTAGAGCTTGTCGCCCCGGTCTCCCTCGCGGAAGATCATCGACCCCTCGCGGAAACGCTCCTCGCTGGAGAACGTCGCCAGCAGCTTCATTTCCGCCGCGGAGAGGCCGCGCTCGCGGAAGAGGTCGACCTTGTCCTCCGACTTGACCGTGACCTGCTGCACCTCGCGCTTGCCGCCCTCGCGCTTCCGCCCCTGTCCCTTCTTCGCGTCTTCCTGGAAGAAGAGCTTGAGCTGCTCGTTGGCATCGCGGACCTTTTCTGTGAGGGAGCGCCAGAACGCCCAGTGCAGCCCGACGGCGAGCTCCTTGTCCTCGTCCATGATCTGGTCGAGGGCGCTGAAGGAGAAGGTGTAGCAGGCGGAAGACTCCGTCGCCAGGCCGTCGCTCGAGCGATGGGTCCGGTCGATGAAATTCATCTCGCCGAAGATCGTGTCGGTGGTGAGCGTGCCGAGGATCTGCGGGCCGAAGGGTGTTTCCTTGCGGATCTCGATGCGGCCGTCCTTGACCACGTAGAAGTCCATCGACCGGTCTTCCTCGTGGAAGACGTAGTCGCCCGTCGCGTAACCCTCGACGCGGGCCAGGCGCGAAAGGCGGAAGATCTGCTCGTCCTTCATGTGCTGGAAGACGGCGAGCTTGCGGAGGTCGGCGGAGACGGTGATGAGATCGTCGCGCTTTTCCGCGGCGCGGGTGATCTTCTGGAGGATGTCCTTCAGGTCCTTGCGCGTGTCGAGGCGGAAGAGGTTCTCTTTGCGCAACTCCAGGCGCTCGGTGGCGGTCTGGAGCTGTTCGACCCGTTCCTTGATCCGGACGTTGAGCTCCTTCGCCTCGATGTTGTGGATGCGCTTCAGGGTGTTGATCATCCGGCGCACCGGCTCGGTCGACTCTCCCTTCTGGTCGGTGGCCAGGAGGAAGGCGTCGATGAAGTCATCGAGGGAGCGGTCGAAGTTCTTCAGCTCGAACTGGATGCGGCCGGAGAGCTCGGCCAGGCCGCGGTCGAAGGGGTTGAGCTTGCGAGCCCGCTGGATCTCCTCGTGCGCGACCTCCCATTCGCCCTGCGAGTAGTAGAGGCGGCCGAGGATCTCGAAGGGGCGGTAATTGTTCGGGGTCTTGATCTTCGCGATCTCGAGCAGCTCGATGGCCTTCGAGGTCTGGTCCTTGGCGATGTAGTACTGCGCCAGGCCGACGTACTGGGAGGAGTCGATCTCGTCGCGGGCGCGCTCGGCGACGACCAGCGCTTTCACGTCCGAGTACCGCGACTCCTCGGCGGATTGCTTGAGGTCGCGGACGCGGGCCAGGTTGATGCGCAGCGAGACCGAGCCCGGCTTGAGCTTCTCGGCCATCTCGTAGAGATGGATCGACTCGTCGTACATCCCCTGGTCGGCGTAGCGCCGCGCCAGCGCGAGCAGCTCGTCGGCTTCGATCGGAATGCTCATCTCCGCCGCGAGAGTGCGGAAACGCGGACGGGTCGGGAGCGGCTGCTCGGCCATGGGAGACCAGTATTATCACGAATGCAAAATGCAGAATGCAAAATGCAAAATGGAAAAGGGCCTGCGATTCCTCGCCGCGCTCACTTTTGCATTCTGCATTTTGCATTCTGCATTTGCTTCTGAGTTTCGGCTCGCCCTCCCGGGCTACGAGTTCCAGTTCCCGCGCGACCACGGCTCGCATCCTTCCTACCGCACCGAGTGGTGGTATTACACGGGCCACCTGCGCACGGCCTCGGGGAAGCGGTACGGCTTCGAGGTGACGTTCTTCCGCGTGGCCCTGGCGCAGGCGGCGGAAGAGCCGCGCGCCACCGCGTGGGATCTCCGGCAGGTGATGCCGGCGCATTTCGCGATCACCGACCTGGCGTCGAAGGAGTTCCGCTACTACGAGAAGCTGAATCGCGGCTCCGCCTTCACCGCCGATGCCGCCGAGGGGAAGCTGGATGTTTTCAACGAGGGGTGGAGCGTCACCACGAAACCGGACGGCTCGTGGCACCTGGTCGCGGCGGAAGGGAAGGACGCGATCGACCTGACCATGCGCTCGCGCAAGGTGCCCGCGGTCCACGGCGAGAACGGCGTCAGCGTGAAAGCGGCCGGGAAGGGCTACGCCTCGCACTATTACTCCATGACCCGCCTCGAAGTGACCGGGACCGTGAACGGCGAGCGCGCCACCGGCCAGGCGTGGATGGACCACGAGTTCGGCAGCGCCGCGCTCCGCGAGAATCAGCAGGGGTGGGACTGGTTCTCGATCCAGCTCGACAACGACGCGGAGCTGATGCTCTACATCATCCGCCGCACCGACGGCACCCCCGACGCGACCTCCTCGGCGTCGCTGATCGACAGCGACGGGAGCGTGATCCACATCCGCCGCGACCAGATGCGCATCACCCCGCTGGCCCGCTGGAAGTCGAAGAAGAGCGGCGCGACCTATCCGATGGGGTGGCGCGTCGAAGTCCCGCCGTTCCGCGTCAACCTCACCCTTCAGCCGCTGATGAAGGAGCAGGAGCTGATGACGAAGGGCTCGACGCAGGTGACGTACTGGGAAGGGGCGGTCGACGTCTCCGGCTCCTTCAGCGGCGTGGCCGTCCGCGGCGACGGCTACGTCGAGATGACCGGCTACGACACCGCCTTCCGCGCCGCGCCGCAGCCATGAGCCGCGACCACGACTTCCGCAAGCTGCTGCGCGAGCCGACGGCGGAGCTGGTGCGGAGTCTCCGCCACGACGAAGAGTGGCTCGACTTTCTCGCCGACCGCCGGCCGCGGATCGAGATCTCGGGTCTCGGCCCGCTGATCAACGAGTACTACGCAGGCGTGGAGACGCCTTCTCCGGAGTACTGGAATGGCGTCACGCTGCTCTCCAACTGGGCGCCGACGCCGGTGCACATCGACGGAGAGCTCTTCGCGTGCGTGGAGACGTTCTTTCACGCCCTCAAATTCGAGGAGGGCTCGAGCGAACGGGCGTTCGTCGCGGCGGTCGACGGCCCGTCGGCGCAACACTACGCGCGGCGGAAGCGGGGAAGGACCTTCCGTTGGCGAGGGATGGAGGTCGCCGTCGGGTCGCCGGAGCATCAGGCCCTCGTGGCCGAGGCCATCGCGTCTAAGGTACGCGAGCACAATGCTGTGAAACAGGTGCTGCTTGCCACCGGCCGGGCCCGTCTCCGGTTTCCGTACTCCGGGACGCGAAACGCGCTGGGCCAGGCGACGCCGCTCGCCTTGATGATCGAGCGGGCGAAGCTGGGAGTGGGGCGGTGACCTGCTGATGGCATGTCAGCAGGTCACCAATGGTTAAATACTGCTGCATGAAAACCGCCGTCACCATCCCTGACGATGTTTTCGAGAAGGTTGATCGGTTTGCCCGCCGCGCAAAGCGATCTCGGAGCGAAGTCGTCAGTACGGCTTTGCAGGAGTACATCGCTCGTCATGCTCCCGATGAGGTTACCGACGCCATCAACCGTGCGGTCGATGAGATCGGCGACCAGAAAGACGAATTCGTTGCCGCGGCTGCACGCCGTGTCCTGGATAAAACGGAGCGGTGATTTCGCAGGGCGACATCTGGTGGGCCGATCTTCCGGAGCCGGTTGGGTCGGGGCCGGGATTTCGCAGGCCGGTCGTGGTGATCCAATGCGACGCCTTCAACCGCAGCCGCATTGCCACCGTCGTCTGCGTACCGCTCACGACGAACACCCGGTGGATGAATGTGCCTGGCAATGTGCTTCTCGCTGCGCATGTAACCAGCTTGGCCGAGGACTCGGTAGCGAACGCGTCTCAGGTAATCGCTGTGGACAAGGAACTTCTGACCGAGCGCGTAGGCAAGCTGCCGAGTGCGAAGCTGGAGCTCGTACTCTCCGGCCTGGACGCAATTCTAGGTAGGTGACGCGTCCTCGAAATCTGTCCCGCCACGCCACACTCCCGCCGCAATCGGCGAATATTGTGCGCCCATGCTCGAGCTGATCCTCGCCGCCGCGCTCACTCTTCCTCCGCAGAAGACCGACACCGTCATCGGCATTACCGCCGTCGACCTGGAGTCGGGCAAACGTGTGTCCATGAGGGGGTCGGAGCGCTTCCCGATGGGGAGCGTCTACAAGGTCCCGATCGCCCTGGCCACGCTTCGCCTTGTCGACATCGGCCGGCTCCGTCTCGACCAGGAGGTGACGATCGAACCGAAGGACTTTTCGCCCGGCTGGAGTCCGCTCCGCGACAAGGCCAACGGCCAGCCGGTGACCGTCACCGTGCGCGAGCTTCTTCGCCAGACGGTTGCGATCAGCGACAACACCACCTCCGACGCGCTGCTTCGCCTCATCGGCGGCCCGACGGTCGTGACCACGCGTATGGCCGAGCTGAGCTTCGGCGGCATCCGCATCGACCGCTCGGAGAAAGAGATGGCTCGCGACCTCCGCGCCCCCGGCGGTGTCGAGCGCTATGCAATGGACGCCCGCGACACGACCTCGCCGGACGACATGGCCGGCCTGCTGACCGCCCTCTGGAAAGGCCGCGACGGACTGTCGAAAGAGAGCCACGACCTGCTTGTCCACTGGATGACCGTCACGCAGACCGGCCCCCGCCGGCTCAAAGCGGCGATTCCCGGCGCCACCATCATCCACAAGACCGGCACCATGCCCGGCACCACCAACGACGCCGGCATCGTCGTTTCGGAGGATGGAAAGAAAGCAGTGGTAATCGCGATCTTCACCAAGCGCTGCACGAAGGAGGACGAGCTCTGCGAGGATGACCTTGCTGCGGCTGCACGCGAGGCTTACATTGAGGTTACAAAAAGAGGGAAGTAGCCGTCCGTTCATCCCGACTCGACGGGCGGAACCCCTTCTGCGACCGTGATCGCGCCAACAAGAGAGAAAGGCGGAGTATGCACGGAACGATTTTCGTGGAGCTGCAGAAGTACGTCGAGACCAGGCTCGGCGTGGAAGCGTGGCCGAACCTGAAGCGCGAGGCGGGCATCGACCGCCCGGACGGGTACGAGCCGTTCGAGATCTACCCGGACGAAGAGGTCGGCGCACTGGTCGGCACGGCCTCGCGGATCACCGGCACCCCGGCGACAGCGCTCCTCGAGGACTTCGGCGACTTCATCGCTCCCGACCTGCTGGACATGTACTGGGGCGTGATCGCGCCGGAGTGGCGCACCCTCGACGTCATCGAGAACACCGAGCGTTCCATCCACGACGTCGTCCGGCTGAACCAGAAAGGCTCCACCCCGCCGTACCTCCACGCCACCCGCACCGCCCCTGACGAAGTCACCGTTGTCTACACCTCCGCCCGCCGCCTCTGCGCCGTCGCCCGGGGGATCGCTCGCGGAATCGCGAAGCACTACAACGAGCAGCTCACGATCGACGACGCCACCTGCATGCACCGCGGGGACGCGAATTGCACCATGGTCATGCGGAAGGTATAGCCGTGCCCCAGTTCCCGCCTGAAACGCTCATCTCCCGCCACGTCGAAAAACTCCTGGCCCGCGGCGACCAGGAGCGCGTCGACGAGCTCCTCCGCCAGTGCGAGCTCACCCGCTTCGGCACGAAGGTCGTCAACCCCCGCGGCACCATCACCGAGGAATCGTGCTACCGCTACAAACAGCTCGTCAAACAGCTGTACGGAGAGGCCGCGTATTCGTTCGCGAAGGTGAACTTCGTGCTGGGCGGGTGCCAGTGCAGGGATTGCGGCAGCTCGTGACCGGGTGACCCGAATGCGCTGAGCAGATGGTTCTTCTCGCCGGGAATGACAACCGGCAAGATCGAAGTGAGGGACTACGGATTTCCGGGGAGCGTACCCCTGTCACTGAACCGGTCTAGGACCGTCACGGTTGTGTCGCCTCCTGCCCCCAGGCGGGACATAGACTGCTCTCGATGAGGCTCGGGAAAGCGAGGCAGTCATGAAGAGACCCTACAGAGACGCAAGGCTGATCATTCTGTGCAGACTCTTGTCGGCTCGATTCGCGGCGAAAGCCGGCACGACGAAATCCGGACGGGCGACGTGGCTGGCAGCGAGGCGGCTGCAGACGAGCCGGGCGGAGAGAAGCAATCGCACGGTCGTGCCGTAACCCTTCGCGCCTCGAGCCGGATGGTAAGCGTTTGATCGCGCACCTCGCCCGAGAACCGCGTGAGCGCGGCGAGCGTCCGGTACGGCACGCGACGCAGCGTGATGGCATCGTGCTGGACGCGCCGGCTGCACCGAATACATGATCGCTCGCAAACGACCATTCAGAAGATGGTTATACTCGTTGTGTATACAGGCCTCGAGATCTGAGATGAAAACAACCGTGCAGAAGTGGGGCAACAGCTTGGCCGTTCGCATCCCGCGCCCGTTCGCCGAAGAAGTGCATCTCGAGGAGAACACCGCGCGAAGAAAATCGCCACGACGAGATCCCGACGTCAAAGCCGTACTTCAGCGCGCCACCTTGCTCCTGGCAACGGCCTGAGGTCATCGAGGCGCTCAGGAAAGGGTGACGCTGCTGTTGTTTCCAGTTGAGGTTCTCAGCGACGTGCCCTCTAATGCGCCGTCACCCTTCGGATCTCCCTCACCAACTGCTCCCTCGCCGATTTCCCCTTTTGCACTAATCCCGCGACGTTGTGCAACAGCGCTCGGTCTTCGCTGGAGATCTCCTTCGACGTGAGGATGACGATGGGGATGTTGGCGGTGAGGGGGTTTTCTTTGAGGGATTCGGCGACTTCGAAGCCGCTCATGTTGGGCATCATGAGGTCGAGGATGATGACGTCGGGGCATTTCTCCAGTGCGCAGCGCATGCCTTCTTCGCCGGTGTAGGCGTTCTGGATGGCGTAGCCGAGGGTGGAGAGCTCTTCGCTGAGAAGGGTGTGGACGGTGGCGTCGTCGTCGATGACGAGGAGGCGGGGGGAGGCGCCGTTGCCGCCGCGGGAGGTGATCTCGCGGAGGCGGTCGAGAAGGCGCTCGCGGTCGACGGGCTTGACGAAGTAGTCGTCGGCGCCGAGGGCCATTCCGAGGTCGCGGTTTTCGACCATGGAGATGATGACGACCGGGAGCTCTTTGGTGGCCTCGTCGTTCTTGAGGCGCTTGAGGACTTCCCAGCCGTCGGTGCCGGGGAGGACGAGGTCGAGGGTGACGGCGACCGGCTTGGATTCGCGCGCGAGCCGCAGGGCTTCGTCGCCATGGCGCGCCCGCACGGAGAGGAAGCCGGCGGAGCCGAGGGCCGAGGCGATCAATTCGTAGGCGTGGGGGTCGTCTTCGACGACGAGCACGCGCTCGGTCTTCGGCATCGGTCCTTCGGCGGTGCGGGAGATGACGGCCGCACGGGAGCGCACCGGGAGGGAGAAGGAGAAGGTGCTGCCCTGGCCGAGGGCGCTGGAGACGGAGACCTGGCCCCCCTGCAGCTCGACGAACTTTTTCACGAGCGCCAAGCCGAGGCCGGTGCCGCCGAATTCGCGCCGTACGCCGGTGTCGACCTGGCGGAATTCTTCGAAGATGACGGTGTGGTGGGCGGGGTCGATGCCGATGCCTTCGTCGCGCACCGACACGCCGATCGCGCCGCCGTCGAGCCATGCTTTGACGGTGATCGGTTTTCCTTCGGGGGAGAACTTCACGGCGTTGGAGACGAGGTTGAACAGGACCTGCTTGAACTTGGCCTGGTCGGTCTCGATCTGCGGCAGGTCGGGAGCGACTTCGATGACGAACTTCGGGTTGCTCTTCGACATGCCGCGCATGACGTGACAGACGCTCTCGATGACCGGGCCGATGGAGAAGAACTCGGGGTAGATCTCCATCTTCCCGGCCTCGACCTTCGAGAGGTCGAGGATGTCGTTGATGATGCCGAGGAGGTGCTGGCCCGAGGTGTAGATGTGACGGAGGAAGCCGAGGTGCTTGGCGTCGACATGGCCGTCGAGCCGCTCCACCAGGATCTCGGAGAAGCCGATGATGGAGTTCATCGGGGTCCGCAGCTCGTGGCTCATGGTGGCCAGGAACTGGCTCTTGAGGCGGTCGGCCTCCTGGATGCGGCGGTTGGCGTCTTCGAGCTGCTGGGTGAGGCGCGTGAGCTCCTGCACTTTCCGGCTCTCCTCGGTTTCGAGCTGGCGGATGCGCAGCCGCTTCTCCTGCACGTGGGCGATGCCGACGAGGAAAAAGTACGAGGCGGCGAAGACGAAGACCATCCGCGTCAGCGCGACGAGCATCCCGTCGTCGACGAAGGAGATCTGCCCCATCAGCGTCAGCACGCCGATGTAGGCGACGGTGTTGGCGATGCTGACGGCGTACGCGGCCTTCTTGCCGCTGGCGAATGCCGCCGCGGAGGCGGTCGACGCGTACCAGATGTACCAGGGGCTGACGATGCCGCCGGTGGCGTAGACGCCGAGGGTGGCCAGGAGGACGTCCATGGCCATCCAGATGGGGTTGAGGTAGCGGCGGTCGATCCCGCGCTTGAAGAGCGCCGAAAGGATGATCGAGGTCGAGCAGGCCAGCACCAGTACGAGCGCGGCGATGTCGTAGCGGATGGGGAAGACGCCGAATGCCTGTCCGGGGATGGAGATCAGGAAGGCGAGCGTGTAGACGAAGAAATGGTTCCGCTGGATCGCGAGATCGAAGCGGAGCACGCTCGACGGCCCGGGAAGGTGAGGCGGCATTGTTGGTTTGCGTGAATTGTACCTTTGCGGCGTGCCGCCTTGTTGTCAGTTATCGGTTGTCGGTGGTCCGGGGTTTTTGGCGTGGGCGGTGGGTTCGGCGAGAGCGGACACGGCGAGGCGGTTGGCGATGCATCAAAGCCGCCGAAGGCGGCGAAAGATCTGTAGGCCCGCCCTTCAGGGCGGGGTAGAGGGTTGCCGCCGCAAAGCGAGCCCGCGAAGCGGGCGGCAGGATAGGGTTTTCGCGAGTGGCGCTGTTCTGTCGCCCGCTTCGCGGGCTGGCCTTGTGTGCGCACCGCCAAACCCGCCCTAAAGGGCGGGCCTACAGATCTTTCGCCGCCTTCGGCGGCTGGGATGCATCGGAGCCTTCGGGCTCTCGCGTGGTTGTCGTCCAGGCGCTAAAGCGCAGACAATCGACGACTGACAACCGACAACATCTTCACTCCACCGTTACCCCTAAAAATGCCAGGCACATCTCATCCGTCGTCTCTTCTCCCCACGACACCGGCTTGGGAGGGTTGTTGGGGTTGCGGGGGTTGCTGGTGGAGTTGTCGTACCAGGCGGTGAGGGAGAGTCTCGAGCCGGCGGGGACGTCGATCGGGCTCTTGTAGCGGTAGGCGCCCTGCCAGTTGAAGTCCCAGTCCTGGATGTCGATGAGGCATTGAGCGATGCCGTTGGGGGGCGTCATCTGCACGGTCATCTTGCGGCCGAGGAGGTGCATGTGCGGGGCGACGAACCAGATCTTGATCGGGAAGGGGGTCTTGATCGGGAGCTCGGCGTCGACGCGGTAGTTGGCGTCGTGGGGTGGGATGGTGAAGCCCATGTTGACGAGCGGCACCACGCGCATCGCCTGGGCCGGTTTTTCGGCGGCGAGGTAGACGCCCAGCTCGGTGCGGTCGGCGTCGATATGCTGCACGCCGTGGGAGTCGCCATCGTGTGGGTGGTAATGCACCTGCAGGACGAGACGCGATCCGGCCGGGAGCTCGAAGCCGACGTTCTCGGGCAGCTCCAGCGGCGGGGAGCCGGGAGCCCAGCCGCCGAGGGTGCCGGGAAGACTGAAGCCGGGACCGCCGAAGCAGGTGTAGCCGGGCCCTTCCTCCGCTTCGTCGAGGGCCACCGAGGCGCCGGTGGTGTCGATGAAGGTGAGGACGTGATGGACGATGGCGCGGTTGCCCGGATGGGTGTCGACGGCGCGGACCCAGGCGTCCGTGGTGAGGTTGGTCGGGATGGTGAAGCAGCGGTAGGTGTCTTTGCCCGCCGGCGGTGTGTAGGCCTCGGCGTTGGCGAAGATGAGGTCGGGCTGGCCGAGTCTCCAGCCGCTGCTGAAGTCGATCGGCGCGGGAAGGTCGGCGCGGTTTCCTTCGGGTGCGCCGGCGTCCGCCCATTTGGCGAGCGTGGCGATCTCGGCGTCGCTGAGGCGGCGCTCGTCGAGGAAGTCGCCGCAGCCGTCGGCCGGCTTCCATGGCGGCATCTGGCGGGTCTGGGTCATGATCTTGATGAGCGTCGCGTGCGGCTTGGCTTCGTCGTAGGTGACGAGCGAGAAGGGCGCGATGTCGCCGTCGTGATGACAGTTCTGGCAATGCTGTTGGAAGATGCGCACGACCTCGTTGCTGAACGTCGGGCCGGTGACCGGCGGTGCCGCTGAGGGATGGCGCACCGCCCGCTGCCTGGCCGCGACCAGCGGCAGGGAGATCGCCAGGAGTATGAGGAAGAGGGAGCGGCGCATCCGAACATCATGAGCATCCACGTCGTTCTCGTCCACCCCGAGATTCACTGGAACACCGGCAATGCGGGGCGTTCGTGCCTCGCCGCGGGGGCGACGCTGCACCTGGTCGAGCCGCTCGGTTTCTCGCTGGACGAGCGGGAGGTCCGCCGCGCCGGCCTCGACTACTGGGAACACGTCGACCTGCGCGTCTGGCCGTCGTGGGAGGTGTTTGAACGCGAGCTCCCGTTCCTCGGGGCCCCGTATTTTTTCAGTACGAAGGGGACGCGCGTCTATACGGAGGCGGAGTTTCCGGAGGATGTGGTGCTGGTGTTCGGACGGGAGACCGGCGGGCTGCCGGACGACATTCACCAGCGCTACGCCGGCAGGATGCTCACCATGCCCATTCACTCGCAGCACGTGCGGTCGTTGAACCTGTCGACGTGCGTGGGAATCGCGGTGTACGAGGTCCTGCGGCAAAGACGGGGCGGAGGGGCATAGGTCCTATAGGTCCTATAGGTCCCATGGGTCCTATGGGTCCTATGACGTCTCAGTCCATTTCCACGTGAACCACCTTCCCGTCGATGATCGTGAGCACGCTTTGCGTCGCCGGCAGTTTGTAGCCGGCGATGCGCAGGATGTCCTGGTTGAGGACGGCGAGGTCGGCGAGCATGCCGGGGGCGATTTTGCCTTTCTGTTTTTCTTTCATTTCGGCGAAGGCGGAGCCCTGGGTGTAGGCGTTTAGGGCCTGCTCGCGGCTGAGGGCTTGTGACGGGTCGTCGCGGCGCTCGGTGGCGAACATGATGTTCAGGCCGGGGTGCATCGGGCCGTCGGAGCCGATGGCGATCGGGATGCCGGACTCGATGAGCTTGCGGGCCAGGGCGTATTCGCCGCGAGGGAAGAAGTGGCGGAACTGGAAGTGGCTCGGGTTGAGGACCACCACGGTCCCGGTCTGTTTGGTGAGAGGAAGGAGATCGGACTGCAGGCCGTCGCCGTGCTCGATGCGCGGGCGCTGCAAGGCGGGGAATGCCGCGAATGCCTTGAGCGCGGACTCGATCGTCTTGTCGCCGACGGCGTGGAAGAGGATCTGCTGCTTCGACTCAGCGGCCTCGCGGACGAACGGGGTGAGGTCGGCGTAGTTCTCCCGGCCTTTGCCACCGCCTTCGTATTCGGCGTTGCGGAGCGCGGCGTTTTTCTCGATCGGGGTGCCGTCGAGGATGTGCTTGATGCCGTTCGTCACGTTGCCGGCGGCAGCGGCGTCGCCGAAGCGGATGATGCGGATGCGGATCGGCACCTGGGCGTTGCGGATCGCGGCGGCGAAGCGTTTCTCGCTGACGGCCGGCATGGCCTGGATGGAGGTGATGCCGTTGAGAATGGCTTCATCGGAGAGAGCGCGGACGCTGGCCATGAGCTCTTCGTCGGTGGCCATCTCGGCGATCTTGCGGGAGAGCGGGTAATGCGCCGCCTCGAACACGCGGCCGTCGACGCGGCCGGAGGAGTCGCGGCCGTACCAGCCGCCCGGCGGGTCGACGGCGTCGTCGCGGACGCCGAGGGCGGCCATCGCGGCGGGACTGAGGATCGCGCCGTGGCCTGTCCACGCCGTCATGTAAACCTTCCGGCCGCGGGCGATTTTCTCGAGCGCGGCGGCGTTCACGCTGCTGTCGTTGATGATGCGCCGGCCGACGGTGACGTGGATCCAGAGATCGCCCGGTGTTTCTTCGAGCACGTTCGCCAGCGCGGCGTGAACGTCGGAGAACGACGGGTCGTCGCCGAGGTTCACACGGAACATCGGCGTGGCGTTGCCGGGATGGACGTGGGCATCGTTGAAGCCGGGGACGACCAGCTGTCCTCGGACGTTGATGACCTGCGTCGCCGGCCCGACGAGCGCGCGGATGGCGTCGTTCGTGCCGACGGCCGTGATCTTGTTCCCTTCGATGGCGACCGCATCGACGAATGGCTTCGCCGGATCGCCGGTGTAGACCCGGCCGGAGATCAGCACGATGGACGGGGCCGCCGTGAGGGCCAGGGGAAAGAGCAAGGTTGCGAGTAAGGCGAGGCGTCTCATGCGGGCTCCTTCGTGGGACGGATGGGACTGATAGGACCTATGGGACCTATGGAACTAATGGGACGGATGAGAGCACCCATTCGTCACATCGGTCCATGGGTCCTATAGCTCCCATCAGTCTTACAAGACTCTACTCGCTCTTGAGCGCCGCCGCGATGTTGATGCGTCTGGCCAGCCGCGCGGGTGCCAGCCCCGCCAGCGTCGACGCCAGCAGGGTCACGCCGAGCGAGGCGGCGATGAGCGCGGTGGGGGTGTAGAAGTCGATGGTCCAGCCGAACGACTGCTTGTTGATGACGTAGATCAGGATCCACGAAAGGGCGTAGCCCATCACCAGTCCGGCGACGGTGGAGGCGATGCCGAGGAGCGTCGACTCGAGGACCAGCATCGTGCGCAGCTCGCCGGCGGAGAGGCCGCCGACGCGCAGCAGGGCCAGCTCGCGGGTCCGTTCGAGGATGAGCGCGGAGAGGGTGTTGACGATGCCGAGCACCGCCACGACGATGGCCACGCCGAGCAGCGCGTAGGTGATCATGAAGGTCTGGTCGAAGATGCGCATCACCTCCGACTTGATCTCGCCGTTGGTGACGACGAAGGCGCGGTGCTTCGGGCCGAAGGTTCTCTCCAGGGTCTTGCGCGCGGTGTCTTTGTCGACGCCGTCTTTCAGGTAGACGACGATCGTGTTGACGGCCGTATCGTTGAACGTGCGGACGTAGAGCGGGCGGTCCATGACCACGACGCCGCGGTCGTTCGAGTAGTCGCGGTAGATGCCGGTGATCGGGAGGCGCGCGCCGGGAAGCTCGACCGCGTCCCCGATCTTCATGTTGAAGCGGATGGCGAAGCTTTCCGAGACCACGACGCCCTGCTGCCGGACCGCGTCCAGGAGGGCCTTGCTGGCGGAGCGCGGCGCGATCATGGGCAGGTCGCCGCGCGCGGCGGCGACGTCGAACTCGCCGCTGCCGACGCTGATGATGGTGTCTCGATAGACGACGTCGCGGCCGCGGACGCGGTCGACGTCGCGGATGAACGGCAGCCGCTCCAGCTCGTCGGCCACCTGCGGCGGGAAGAGCGCCACGCCGGCATTCGAAAGCCCTTTGGCCGGGCGCAGCCAGAGGTCGGAGCTGACGGTCTGGTCGACCCAGATGCGAACGGTTTCGCGGAAGCTGCCGACCATCAGCGCCACCGCGACCATCATCCCGGTGGCGAGGGAGAGCGCCGCGCTGGCAATCGAAGTCCGCCGCAGCGACGCCGGCAGCGAGACGGCCGCCAGTTTGCCGACGATGCCGAACGTCCGCTCGAGCAGCGGCGCGAAGAGGCGTGACGTCGCCTGGACGATCGCCGGAGCAAGCAGCGAGAAGCCGGCCACGACGAGGAGCACCGCCACGTAGCCGGCCACGGCGATGCCGCCGACCGGCGGGAGGCGTGAGACGAGCGCGCCGGCGACGAAGCAGGCCGCGGCGAGCAGGAGCAGCATCCGCGGATGCGCGACGCGCTGCTGCAGGCCGGCCCGGATCATCGCGCTGGGCCGGACGCGCGACGCTTCGAGCGCCGGCTGCAGCGAGGAGAGGAGCGAGAGGACGGTCCCGACCAGGACGCCGAGGAGGAGCACGCCGGGCGTGAGCTCGACTGCCTGCGGCGCGCTGGTCACATAGAGCGTATTGATCGTGCGGCCGACCGCGCGCAGGATCGCGGACGCGAGCACGTAGCCGAGGGCCACGCCGAGAATCGAGCCGGCGAGGCCGAAGACGAGGCCCTCGGCGAGGAAGGCGGCAAAAATCTGTCGCGGTGCGGTGCCGACGGTCTTGAGCACGCCGACGTCCTTGCGGCGTCGCAGGATCGAGATCAGCACGGTGTTGTAGACGAGGAACATCCCGACCAGCAGCGCGACTCCGGCCAGGGCGAAGAGGTTCACCCGGAACGCACGCAGCATCTTCTCCACGCGCTCGTTGCGGCGGGACGGGCGCTCGAGGCGAATCCCTTCCGGGAGGGTGATGCGGGAGACGAGCTTCTCGTCCGGCAGCATCAGGTCGATCCGCGAGAGTTGCCCCGCAAGGCCGAAGCTCCGCTGCGCGGTGGCGATGTCGCAGACGATGATGTTGCCGTTGAACGCGGTCGCCGGCCCTTCGGCCTGGAGGAGGCCGCGGACGATCAGCGTCCGGCGGTGTCCAAGAACGTTCAGGAGGATCGGGCTGCCGATCCCGAGGCCGCGCTCGCGCGCGAACGGGGCCGGGAGGATCGCGGCGTCGGGACGGAAGAGGGCGAGGTAATCGCCGAGAGCCTGATCCTTCGCGCCGGTCTCGATGCGGGCGTATCGGTAGTCGCGGAAGTGGAGATCGCTGAGGAGGTCGACTGCCAGAATGCGCACCGGTTGCCCTTGCGGCTCGAGCATCCCCTCCACGTCGATCACCGGCGCGAAACGGGCCCCTTCCTTCCAGAGCGGGCGGAGGGCGAGGAGCACGCGCTCGTCGATGTTTCCGACGTCGCCGACGATCTGGTAGTTCGCGCGCCCGGCGACGGCGTCGACCGACTCGCGGAACGCCCGCAGCGCGCTCTGGTTCGCGAGCTGGATCGCGACCACCACCGCCACGCCGACGGCAATGCCGAGGATGGTGAGGGCCGTGCGGGTCTTCTCGCGGAAGAGAGGGCGGAGGACGAGAGCCTTGAGAATTGAAAATTGAAAATTGAAAATTGAAAACGGGCGGGAAGCAGCGTCGCGATCAGCCATCGTTTTCCATTTTCAATTTTCAATTTTCAATTTGGGCTGCACGCGTCCGTCTTCCACGCGAACCACGTAGTCGCCGAAACCCGCCGCGACGTCCGAATGCGTCGCCATCACGATCGTCGGCCGCAGCGACTGGTGGACTTCGCGGAGCAGCTCGAGGATCAGCGCGCCGTTTTTGGAGTCGAGGTTGCCGGTGGGCTCGTCGGCGAGGAGGAGCGGGGGGCGGTGGACGATGGCGCGGGCGATGGCGGCGCGCTGCATCTCGCCGCCGGAGAGCTCGTTCGGGTAGTGCCTGGCGCGGTGGGGAAGGCCGACGCGCTGCAGGACCTCGCCCACGCGTTCCGCGATCTCGCTTTTCGGCCGGCGGGCGAGCGAGAGGGGAAAGGCGACATTCTCCGCGACCGAGAGCGTCGGGATGAGGTTGAAGAACTGGAAGATGAAGCCGATGGCCGTCCGCCGCAGCGATGTCAGCTTCGACTCGTCGAGCGCCGAAGTCTCCACCTCGCCGAGGAAAACCTGGCCGCGGGTGGGACGGTCGACCGCGCCGATCAGGTTCAGCAGCGTCGACTTGCCGCTTCCCGAGGCACCCATCAGGACGGCGAAATCGCCGGAAGCGATCTCGAGCGAAACGTCGTCCAGCACATGCACCGGCGCCGACTCGTCGCTTGCGGCATAGTCATGACTGACGTCTCGAAGGGAGATCTGCACCGGAGCGGATTCTATGGTGGAAAAAACCAGAAACCAGGATTGCCGTACCGAAGCACCGGGATTGGCCCTTGACTGACAACGAACAACCGACAACGTTCTCAGGCACGGCCGCTGCAACTCGCTGAGGGCGAAGTTGATGAAGTGATATCGTCGGCGCACACAGGAGGTACGTATGGACGAAAACACCAACACAACAGGTGCTGCCGGAGCGGATGCCGACACCGACGGCGGCGATGACGCATCGAGCCGTTTCGGGCGTGCTCGCGACTACGCCAATGAAAAGTATCAGGAGGCGTCGGGCAAGGTCCGCGATGGGTACAACACGGTGCGCGAGCGCGTGGAGGACGTCGACTTCGGCGCCATCACCGACCAGGTCCGCACCTATGTCCGTTCCAACCCGGGCAAGGCGCTGCTGATCTCGGTGGGTGTCGGGTTCCTGGTCGGCCTGCTGCTGCGCCGCGACGACGAGGACTAGACAGATGACACAACAGCGTCCACCGGATGAGCGCGAGCGTTCCGCGGCCGGCCTCGATTTCGATGAAGGGGCACTCCGCGACAATGCGGCGGCTCTGGGAGCGAAGATGGTTCAGGAAGGTCCCGAGGCACTTTTCGACGAGATCGAGAACCTGCTGCCGGAGGCGTGGCGCGAGCATATCCGCACGTTTCCCGTCGCCGCCGTGGCTCTCGGCCTCGGTGTCGGGATCTGGCTCGGGATGAAGAAGAGCGACGAGGTCATCACCGCCGGCACGTCTCTCGTCTCCGCCGCGGCGATGGCGAACGTCAGCCAGGTGATGGACAAGATGAAGGGGTAAATCGCGTGCGATGAACGATGAACGCACAGTTCATCGTTCATCGTCCCGCTTCATCGTTCATAATGGTGTCGATGCCCGCGCCACGCACGCAAAGCATCCCTCTCCTGGTCCCGACGACCCACCATCACCTCGAGTCCCTCGCGGCCGAGGTGCACCGGACGTACTTTTACAAATACCCGCCGCTACCGGTGCGCTGGGGACAGCAGATCGCGCGCAAGAAACGGCGGAGCATCCGCCTCGGCTCCTACAACCATGCCACCGCCGAGGTGCGCATCCATCCGAGCCTGAACGCGCCGAACATCCCTTTCTTCTTCGTCCAGTCCGTGATCTACCACGAGTACCTGCACCACGTCCTCGGCCCGCACCACAACCGGCGTTTCCACCAGCACGAACGCCAGTTCCGCTATCACCGCGAGTCGCAGGAGTGGATTCGCAGGAACCTCTGGCTCCTGCTCGGACGCCCGAAGCAGAAGCGGGTGGTGGCGGTACCGGCGCCGGTGGCGGTGCAGGCGGTGCTGTTCTAGGGACAGGACGAATAGGACCTATAGGACCTATGGGGTTTTCATCAGTCCTATAGGTCCCATTGGTCCCATCGGTCCCATCGGTCCTAGACCCCCATCGGGAACGTCAACTCGTAGACGTACCTGCCCCGCGCTACCGACAGCACGAACGACGACCTCTCCGCCCCCCGCATGAGCTCTGTGTTGAGCTCTCTGGTGGACGTCACCTCGGTGCCGTTCACTCCCACGATCACATCTCCCTCGGCCAGCCCGATCTCGGCGGCGCGCGATTCCCGGAGGACGCCGTCGACGATGACGGCGCGGCGTTCGTCGGCGACGCGGATGCCGGCGACTTCTTCGAGAATGCGCAGGCCGAGGGCGCTGGGGGGCTCGGTGGCGCGGAGCTCGACGTTGCGCGCGGTGCCGTCGCGGTTGACGGTCAGTTGCACGGCCTGACCGCTGGTCAGCGTGGCGGTGGCGGTGGAGAACGCCTCGCGGGAGTCGACCGGCTTGCCGGCGACGGCGGTGATGATGTCGCCGGGGCGCAGTCCGGCGCGCTCGGCGGGAGATTCGGAGAAGACGCGGACGACGACCGCGCCGCGCTGCGTGCGCTGGTCGCGCCGCCTGGCTTCCTCGGGGGTCATGGTCGCGGTGACGGCGCCGGTCCAGGCGGCGTGGACTTCGCCGAAGCGGAGGAGGTCCTGGATCACCTTTCTCGCCCGGTCGACCGGGATGGCGAAGCCGATCCCCTGCGCCTGGGCGTAGATCGCGACGTTGATGCCGATGACTTTTCCTTCGATGTTCAGGAGCGGCCCGCCGGAGTTGCCGGGGTTGATCGACGCGTCGGTCTGGATGAAGTCGGTGAACGTCCGGGTCTGATCCTGCGACGGCACCGAGCGCCCGAGGGCGGAGACGACGCCGGTGGTGACGGTTCCGCTGAGACCGAACGGGTTGCCGACCGCCACGACGCTCTCGCCGATCATCAGGTCGGCGGAGGTGCCGACCGGTGCGGCGGGGAGTCCCTTCTCCTCGACGCGCAGCACGGCCAGGTCGCTGTCGGGGTCGACGCCGAGGAGCTTCGCGGGGAGCTGGCGGCCGTCGTTGAAGTTGACAGTGATGCGCGAGGCGCCCTCGACGACGTGGTTGTTGGTGACGATGATGCCGTCGCTCGACCAGACGAAGCCGGAGCCGAGGGACTGCGAGGTGTAGGAGCGCTCGCGGCCGCCGAAGAAGCCAAAGGGGTCGAAGAAGGGGTCGGCCGCCCGCCGCCGGATGGTGGCCTCGGTCTGGATGTTCACGACGGTCGGCAGGACGTTGTGGGCGACGACGACGATCGGGGTGCGCCGCGACGCGCTCACGGTCGGCGGGATCGTCGGCACCGCCGCCGCGGGGCGCGCCGGCTGCGACTCGACCGCCGGCTTGCCGCAGGCGATTCCGAGGACAAAGAGGATAGAGAGGGTACGAAGCTTCGTCATCGCGCCCCGGATTGTAAGAAAATAGCGGCTCGGTCGTGCATCTCAAAGTCATCTACAACCCCGCCGCCGGCCGGGGCCGAGCCAGGCGCCACGTGCGCGAAGTGGAGGAGTATCTCCGCTCGCGCGGCGCCCGCGTCGACTGCGAGCCGAGCACCGGCCCGCAGGATCTGGTGCGCATCGCCGCCGAAAGCAGCTCGCGCGGCGAGTACGACCGGGTGGTCGTCCTCGGCGGCGACGGCACGCTGAACCTCGCCATCCGCGAGTTCGACCTCGCCCGCGGGACGCTCGCGCTGATCCCCACCGGCTCCGGCAACGACTTCGCGAAGGTGATGGACATCCCCCGCAACGCGCAGCAAGCCTGCGACGTGGTGCTCGACGGGGTGGTACGCGAGGTGGACGTGGCGCTGGCGAACAATCTCCGCTACCTCGGCGTGGCCGGCCTTGGCTTCGACTCGGAGGTCGCCGACTTCGCGAATCGCAACGTGAAGTTCCTGCGCGGTTCAGCGGTCTATCTGTATGCGATCTTCCGGGTGCTGCCGAAGTTCACGCCGCGCGCGGTGCGCATTCGCGCGGAAAACGGTACGCGCGACGAGCAGATCATGTTCGCCGCCATCGGGAACACCCGGCAGTACGGCGGCGGAATCCGCATTACCCCCGATGCGTCCGTCGACGACGGGTTGCTCGACCTCTGCATCGTCCACCAGACCACACGGGTGGAACTGCTGAAGACGCTCCCGAAGGCGTATACGGGCGCGCATGTGAAGAGTGCGTTCGTGGAGATGCGGCGTGGCAAAGAGTTTCACTTCAGCAGCGAGCAGGCCATGGCGGTTTACGCCGATGGGGAGCCGCTGACAAGGACGCCGGTGAGCTTCGGGCTGGCGACGCAGCGGTTGCGGGTGATGGTGCCGAAGTAGAACCTACTCCACCAGCCGAATGCCGCCCGTCTCCACCTGCGTGGCGCTTGGCGCAGCCGGGCCCCCGACACTCCGTGAGAGGAAGATATCCGTGTCGGGCTTGCCGTCGCCGGTGAAGCCGATGACGAGGTAGCGGTTGGCGGGCTGGAGGTACTTGTACGCGTTGCCCCACGGGTCGCGGAGGAGCGAAGCGTCGATGTAGTGAGGCGTGAGGTCGCGCAGCTCGGCGGGGAGGCGGCCGTTGACGTCGTTGTATTTCTCGAGCGCCTGGCCGATCGCTTCGACGCGCTGCAGCGAGATGGCCTTGCGCGTCGCGGTGATCGAGGAGAGGCCGCCGGTCAGCGGGCGGAAGGAGTTGAGCGGGTTTTTGACCGACGTCACCAGCGACGCCAACGCCAGGACGACCAGGACGAGCACGAGCGGCAGCGGGACCGGCGTCTCCGCGACTTCGGTCTCGTCGACGGGGGTCGCCTGCTGCACGACCGCGGCGGCGCTCGGGCCGCGGACTTCTTCGATGAGGTCGCGGGTGAGGAGCTCGTAGAGGGCCTTGTTGGTGTCGAACTCGGAGAGGCGGGCCACCTCGACGATGTCGTTGACGGTCATGGTGCCGTCGACGAGGTCGTAGATCGACTTCTCTTCCTGCGAGATGCGGATCGAGTCGGAGGCGCCTTTGCGCTTCTTCGCGGCGTGGCCGTCGAAGTCGATCTCGTCCGCATCGTCCGCGCCGACGACCACGATGTCCTGGTCGGTCAGCTTCTTGCGGAAGACCATGTCGTACGAGCGGATCCGCTTCTCGATGATCGGCCATTCGTCGATCATCCGCGCCCCTTCCATCAGGATCGACTCGGCGCTGATGGGGGTGACGTTGTCGCGGTCGTATTCGATCGTCGTCTCTTGCGAGAAGTGGTAATCGCCGTCCTTCCAGCGGAAGAGGCGATAGACGATCTGCATGATCTGGAGCTGGATGGCCTCACGCAGCGACTGCGCGGAGATGATGCCGTAGTGGGTGAGGATGAAGCCGAGGCGCTGGAGCGTCTCTTTCTGAATCTCCAGGGCGCGGTTGAGCTGATCCTGCGAAAGGTACCCGGTGCGGATGAGCACCGAGCCGAGGCGGTTTTCGAGACGGCGGTTGAGCGAGTCGGCGCCGACCACCTTGCCGTCGAGGAACGTCACCGTCACGGTGTCGTCCTTGCTGCGCAGCGTCAGCACGCCGGTCTTCCGCTGCAATCCGATGAGCTGGAAGATGTCGGCGAGACTGAAGTCCCGGAGTGTCCCTTCGAGAGCCATGACTAGGCTGCCGACCTCCGGCGGTATACCGGGAGCGAGAGCGTCAGCCAGAGGATGACCGCCACGACGATCGCGCCGATGCGAACGATGTTCTGGGCGACGTCGGCCGAGGGGCCGAGCGCCGGTGCCAGGCGTCCAACGAAGATGGCGATGGCCAGGAAGAGGGCGAAGAAGAAGGTTCCGATGACGCCGGCGACGATGCGCCCTTCCATCATCTGCGCCGCTCCCGGCATGAAGGTGGCGAAGAGGCGGTTGCGCCGCGTCATCGCGGTGAGGTGATCGCTTACTTCTTCGAGCTTGAGGCGTTTCGTGTCGAGCGAGACGCCGTCGCGCTTGAGATAGATGTGGATGCACTGCGTGCAGTAGGTCGAGCTTTCCCGCGCCGACTTGCAGCGGTAGCAGAACGTCCGGCCGCACTTGATGCAGGCGTTGGCGAGACCGGTTTTGCGGCGCTTCGCCCACAAGCCGAGGCCGAGCAGCAGCGCGGCCACTGCGCCGAGGGTGGTCGGGTTCAGGGCGCTGCGCACCGGGTAGTAGGCCGAGTAGTTGCCGAACAGCGCCTTCGCCGCCGGGCGGCGGGCCATGGCCGCGTTGACGTCCCATGCCTCGTCGATGGGCGGGTTGTACATGACGATCTTCTGCGGCGGCGGGGTGCGGGTGAGGCGCTCGATGAACGAGCGGTCGGCGTTGCGCGCCAGCTCGAGCATGCGCGCCTGCTGGTCGAACTTGTAGGTCTCGCCGCTGGCCACGGAGGCGTTGTAGAAAGCGATGGCCAGGTTCGGATCCGCCTTCTGGGCCTTGTCGTACTCGGTGATGGCGGCCTGGAATTCGTTGTTCAGGAAGAGGAGGTTGCCGAGGTTGACGTGCGCGCCGGCGTAATTCGGGCGGAGCTCGATGGCCCGGCGGTAGTGCTGCGCGGCCTGCTCGTCGTTCCCTTCGAAGTTCTGCATGTTGCCCATCAGCACCTGCAGCGTGGCGTGGTCGGGGACGACCGCCACCAGCTCCTGCAGGCGCCGCAGTGCCTCCGGCTGGTAGGCCTGGTTCTCGCTCGACAGCGCGGCCAGGAGCACCGGGCTCTCGACGCCGGCGATGCGGTTCGCGGTGGCGTCGAGGGCGACCGGCAGCAGCGCGACCAGCAGCAGCAGCACGACGATGGCGATCCGCTCGCCGATGCCGGCGTAGGCGAAGAAGATCGCGAACCAGTAGAAGATCAGCCACATCGGGCCGAGCCAGAGGAAGATCGGGAGGAAGAGCAGCGCGAACGCGAGCACCGACACCGAGCCGCCGGTGAGCCGCGCGCCGAGCATCTCCCGGAAGTCGTGCGACATCGAGCGGCCGTAGCGGATGAAGAGCGCGATGGCGAGGAAGATCGCCGTGACGGCGACGGCCGCCGCGGCGACGATGAAGAGGTCGGCGCGGCTGAGAAGGTTGGTGCGGTAGTCGCTGACGCCGCGCGCCAGTCCCTGGAATGCGAGCCTGGCGGCGGTCGCCCAGTCCTGCTTGCGGGCGGCCCGATCGGCCTCGCTGAAGGCCACGGCCGGCGAGTTGCCGTCGAGCTGCGCGGCCGCTTTGGTTGCCCACGTGGAGACGTCGGGCGTTTCTTTTTCGACCGCGCCGGCCAGGCCGGCCGCGGAGGCGGCGTACTGCGGGAAGGTCTTGATGCCGTACGTCCGGCCGGTGCTGAGGAGATCCTGGGTCCGCTTGTTCGCGACCTCGAGATCGCCCTCGCGCGCCGCGGCCGTCGCCTGCGGCCAGATGTCGCGCGGGGCCACCTGCGCGCGCACCTCACTCGACAGCGCCAGGGCGGCGAGTGCGAGCGCGGCGGCTGCGAGGCGGCGTCTCATCAGATGGTTTTGGTTCGCTGGACGAAAGCGAGCTTCAACTCGCCCAGATGGGTTTCGAGAAAATCGGCTTCGTCGGGATCGAGGTTTCCTTTGGTCTTCTCTTTGAGCAGCGTCAGGATCTCGATCATCTGCCGCGCGCCGGCGGTGTCGATCTTGGCTTCCGGCTGATACGGGTTGCGGAGCAGGCCGAGAAGCATGTACGCCTGGGCGATGAGCGGCTCGATGAAGTTCGTGAACGGAGTCTCCGGATTCGTGGCCCGGTCGGCGACCGAGCGGCGGCGCTCTTCTCCGGGCGGACGTGGCGGCTCCTGCGGACGCGGTTCCGGTTTCGGCTCGGGCTTCGGCTCCGGTATCACTTCCGGCGGCGCCTCGGTTTTCGGAGCCTCCGCCGCCGCGGGTTGGATGTCCTTCTGGAACTCTTCGCGGATCTCGCCTTCGGGAGTGAAGATCCGCTTGTCCGTGACCTTCAATTCCTTTCGCGCCTGCTTGTCGTCTGGCAAGACCGCCTCCGCCCCCTCATCCTTCGATGTCGTGTGAAATCAAGAGTTTGGAATCTTAGCACGCAACTTTTGGCCGAAGCGACGCGAAGAGGCTGCTTCGGCGCACGCTGGAACGATATCAGAAGCGCAAGGCCCGGATCACGGCGCGGTGCACGCTCGGATCGGCCGCCAGCCCCTGGTGTCCGTCACAGAAGAGCAACGAAGGGCCCTCGCCGCGTGTCGTGGACACCGGCAGTGTGCCGTCGCCCGGCTGGAAGAGGATGTCTGCCAGATCGGTATCTTCCGGGCGCAGATCGCCCGGAAAGAAGGCATACGTGCCGTCGCGGCGCGCCAGGACGCGGTGCGTCGTCGGGACGCAGTCGCCGGCGAGGACGAGCGGCTTCACGTGCGGCGGCAGCGCTGCCGTGCGGATTTCATCGACGAACGCGCGGCCGGCGGCGAGCTGGCGGGTGACGTCGACCGGCCACGTCCGCGGATCCCACAGATCGCGATCGAGCGGTTTGCCGTCTTCGTCGATGAACACACGTCCGTCGGCCGGCAGCAGCTCGAAGACGAACGGCCAGGTGGCGACGAGCTCCGCGTCGAACGTCCGGCGGATGAAGCGCTCCGGACGGATGAAGAGACGGAACGCTTCGATCGCCCCATGGCGCGGCGGCGCGACCATCACCAGGTTCTCGACGGGTGCGCGCATGGTGGTGTGGAGATATGCGATCGCGACCAGCGCGCCGGCGGAGTGCGTGACCAGGTCGACGCTCCCGTCGCCGCGGACGCGCTCGACCAGCTCGGCGAGACGGCGCGCGTTGTCCCGCGCGGAGCGGCGCCAGTCGTAATAGAAATGATGAAGGTCGCGGTCGAGCGTGTAGCCGCCGTACTTGCGCAGTGCGATGGCGAGTTGCCAGCCGGTGTTGATCGGGCCGCGGGAGCCGGCCCAGCCTTGGGGCTCGAGACGGTCGGCCTCATCGAGGTCGAGATCGTCCGGATGCTGGTTGCGCCACACCGAACGCGGCGTTCCCCAGACGTGGCGTCCGGTGACGGGGTCGACCAGGCGCGTTACCCCGAAGCCGGCGATGACGATGACCGGCCGGGGAGGAGCGCCGAGACGCTCGGCGTTCGCGCGGAGGTATGACCGGCGCGTTCGATCCGTGGTGTTACAGTGCGCCAGCGCGGCGACCGCCGCCACGCCGACGATGAAGATCTTCCAGGTCCTCGAGTTCAATCAGTTCAACACCGGCTCCGTGCACCAGATGTTCCAGGCTGCCACCGGCCTGCGCGAGCGGGGGCACGAGGTCACGGTCATCAGCCGACCCGATCCGGTGCTCGCGGCAAAGGCGGCGGAGAACGGCGTCCGCTTCTATGGACTGCCGCTGCGCCATCAGTTCGACGCCGGCACGATCCGAGAGCTGCGCCGGATCATCCGCCGCGAGCGGCCGGACGTGATCCACGTGCATAAAGGGGTCGCGCACGCGCTGGCGCTCGCGGCGAGCTGGCGGCAGCCGGCCGGCGCGTTCGTGGTCAACCGCGGCGTCTCCTTCCCGCTCGATCTCTGGAACCGCGGCAAGTACCGCACGCACCGCGTCGACCGGGTGGTGACGGTCTGCCGGCAGATCAAGGACGTGATCGTCGAAAGCGGCAAGCTGCCGGACGAGAAGGTGCAGGTCGTCTACGCCGGTACCGACGTCACCCTGTTCGACCCCGCGAAATGGGACGCCCGCGCGTTCCGCCGCGAAAAGGGCGTCCCGGACGATCGCTTCGTGATCGCGCAGGTCGGCGTCCGCGACTGGAAGGGGTGGAAGGAGCTGGTCGACTCCGTCTCCGATGTGGTTCCCCGTCATCCGAACCTCCACCTGCTGCTGATCGGCTGCCGGACGGAGGTCGAGAAGAATGAGGTGGAGAGTTACGCGCGCTCGGTGGGTGCCGGCGCGCACGTGACCGGGATCGAGTACCGGACGGACATGCCGAACGTGTTCGCGTCGTGCGACCTGGTGGTCGATGCGTCGTGGGCCGGAACCGGGATCACCGGGACGGTGCGCGAGGCGATGGCGATGCAGAAGCCGGTCATCGCGACCACCGCCGGCGGGAACGGGGAGTTGGTGTCGTCATCGGAGGTGGGGTGGCTGATTCCAATGAAGGATCGCGGGGCGCTGACGGGGGCTTTGCTGGAAGTGATTGAGGAGCCGGCGCGTGCGGGGCGGGTGGGGAGGGCGGCGCGGGAGCACGTGGTGCACGGGTTTTCGAAGGAGTTGCGGATTACCAGGCTGGAGGAGCTGTACGGGGGGATCCTGCGCTCGAAGAATCTCTTGTCATCCTGAGCCCGCAGGATGATCCCAGGAGCAGCAAACATGGCGGCGAAGGACCTGGGTGGGAGGGGGTGGGATGCACGCTCATCCTGCCCCCTCCCGCCCAGGTCCTTCGGTACGACAAGAAGCCTCGGGAAGGAGGAAGTCGAAAGACGAAACCTGACGAAGAGAACCTGACAGGTCCAAGTCCTGTCCAGCAAAGGGTGGCGCCCGGCTGGAAGCGAGTGTTGCGCCTCAGTGGGGTGACCCACCGGGTGAAGTGTACACAGCGGGTGAGCAGGCTGCG
>Ga0190275_10000118_pt1 | contig 93129 bp, 102 predicted proteins | sample Popmic550T_FD_133745 | JGI IMG/M metagenome (GOLD analysis project Ga0190275, IMG submission 133745) | Populus adjacent soil microbial communities from riparian zone of Yellowstone River, Montana, USA - 550 T | ecosystem: Environmental > Terrestrial > Soil > Riparian zone > Trees stand...
ACGACACCGCCTTCGTCCCGGGCCACGGCCCGATGAGCACCTTCGGCCACGAGCGTCAAACCAACCCGTTCGTCGCCGACCGTGTGCTGGCTCGGGCCTAGGTCTGCGGCGCCGCCTCGGCGGTACGGCCGGGGCTAAGCTGGATGCCGCGATGGATCGGCGGCGCCTGATAGGCGAGGAAGATCGAATAGGCGCCGAGGCCCAGGAGGACGAGCCAGGAGAGCGAAATTCCGCCGACCCTGAGCGGGTTGGCGCCGGGCCGGTCCATTCCGAAAGCGTGGGCGATGCGGGCCAGGATGAACAGGATCGCCGCGCCCCACAGCCACAGATTGCCGCCGGCGGCGAGCTCGACGAAGCCGAGCAGGATCAGGAAGAGCGGCATGTTCTCGGCATAATTGCCGTGCGCGCGCATCCGCCGCGCAAGCACCTCGTTGCCGCCGTCGCCGACGCCGATCTGCAGCGGTCGCCTGAGGCGGCTCACTCGGACGCTGAGCCAGATGTGCAGGATCGCCGCGGCGCCGGCGACGGTGAGCGTGATCGGCAGGATGATCATTGGTTTATCCCCCTTGCACCTTCGAATCGCACGCCCAGCCGATGCTTGCAACCGCGCTCGAATTCGCTATAGGCCGCTCCCTTCAAGCGAGAGCATCGGGCCGCGAGGCCAGCGGCCGGCCGGCCGTTGATCCGTGGCCTTCGCTTTTCGCCCGACCCGAACCCAGACGAATTGGAACAGGTGCCACGATGGCCGTCCCCAAAAGAAAAACCTCGCCCTCCAAGCGCAACATGCGCCGCAGCCACGACGCGCTGAAGCCGACCCAATATCAGGAATGCCCCAATTGCGGCGAATTGCGCCTGCCGCACAATGTCTGCGCCAGCTGCGGCCATTATAAGGGACGTGAAATCCTGAAGACCGAAGCGTAAGGCGGGCCGGGCTCGAAACGGGAGACGGCCGAGTGGGAAGCGCGCCGCGGATCGCAATCGACGCGATGGGTGGCGATTCGGGCCCCGCCGTCATGGTCGCGGGCGCGGCCGAAGCCCATCAGCGGCGCGACGATCTGAGCTTCCTTTTGTTCGGCGACGAGGCGGCGATCGGCGCCGAGCTTGCTCGCCATCCCCGCCTCGCCCGGGTCAGCCGGATCGTCCATTGCGACGATTTCATCACCGGCGACGAGCGGCCGAGCCAGGCGCTCCGCCGCGCCAGGACGAGCTCGATGGGCCGGGCGATCGCCGCGGTGAAGGAGGGCGACGCGCAGGCGACCGTCTCGGGCGGCAATACCGGAGCGCTGATGGCGATGGCCAAGGTCGCGCTGAGGACGATGCCGGGCATCGACCGGCCCGCGCTCGCCGGTCTCCTGCCGACGCTCGGCGCCAACGACCTCGTCATGCTCGATCTGGGCGCCAATACCGAGTGCGACGTCGACAACCTCGTCCAGTTCGCGGTGATGGGCGCGGCTTATGCCCGGGTCGTGCTCGAGCTCGATCGGCCGCGGGTGCAATTGCTCAACATCGGCACCGAGGAAATGAAGGGCACCGACGAATTGAAGGCGGCGGCCGCGATCCTGCGCGGCTCGGAGCATCTCCACATGCGCTTCGACGGCTTCATCGAGGGCGACAAGCTCTCGCGCGGCGACGTCGACGTGATCGTCACCGACGGCTTTTCGGGCAATATCGCGCTGAAATCGCTCGAAGGCACGGCGCGCTTCGTCACCGACCTCCTGCGGCGCGCCTTCACCAGTTCGGTCCGCTCGAAGATCGGCTTCCTGATCTCACGCCCGGCGACCGAATTGCTGCGCCATCATCTCGATCCGAACAACCATAATGGCGCGGTCTTTTTGGGGCTGAACGGCCTGGTCGTGAAAAGCCATGGCGGCGCCACCGACAAGGGCGTCGCCAACGCGATCAGGGTCGCGGCGCGGATGGTGCGCGAGGACATCACCCGCAAGATCGCCGAGGATCTCGCCAACGTGTCGGCCAAGGGCGCCGAAATTGCGGCGGCGGCGAAATGAGCGGCCGCCGCACGATCATCGCCGGAACCGGCTCGGCGCTGCCGCCGCGCCGAGTCACCAACCAGGAGCTGGCGCAGACGGTCGACACCACCCACGAATGGATCGTCGAGCGGACCGGAATCCTCGCCCGCCACATCGCCGCCGAGGGGGAAACCACGGCGACGCTGGCGACCGAGGCGGCGCGAAAGGCGCTCGAAGCGGCCGGCGTCGAGGCGCAGGCGATCGGGCTGATCGTGCTCGCCACCGCGACCCCCGACCAGACCTTCCCGGCCAGCGCCACTTTGGTCCAAACGGCGCTCGGCATCGACGATTGCATCGCGTTCGACGTCGCTGCGGTCTGCACCGGCTTCCTCTACGCCCTCTCGGTCGCCGACAATATGGTGAAGGGCGGCATGGCCGATCATGCGCTGGTGATCGGATCGGAGACGTTCAGCCGAATCCTCGATTGGGAGGATAGAGGGACTTGCGTCCTGTTCGGCGACGGCGCCGGCGCGGTGGTGCTCCAGGCGCAGGAGGGGGGCGAGCGCGGCATCCTCGCCACCCGCCTCCACGCCGACGGGCGCCACAACCAATTGCTCTATGTCGACGGCGGCCCTTCGACCACCGGGACGGTCGGCAAGCTTCGGATGAAGGGCAAGGAGGTCTTCCGCCACGCCGTCGTCAACCTCGCCGCGGTGCTCAACGAGACGCTTGCGGCGTCCGGCCATGAAGCGGCGGAGATTGACTGGGTGGTGCCGCACCAGGCCAATAAGCGCATCCTCGACGCCACCGCGAAGAAGCTCGGCCTCGACCCCGACAAGGTCATCGTCACCGTCGACCAGCATGCCAATACGTCGGCGGCCTCGGTCCCGCTCGCGCTCGACGTCGCCGTGCGCGACGGGCGGATCAAGCGCGGCGACCTCGTCATGCTCGAAGCGATGGGCGGCGGCTTCACCTGGGGCGCGGCTTTGGTGCGCTACTGATTTCGCTGATGAAAACTTTGTTTCCGCCCCGTAACGCAATTGCCAAAGACTCGGATTGCGCTCGCCTTTAGAGAGGGATAAGGTCCTCTCTTCTTGAAGACAGGGGGAGCGGCTTCATGGCCGACGCAGGCACGATCAGGAAACCGTCCGCGGGAACGCTGACCCGCGCGGACCTTGCCGATACGGTCCATCGCGAGATTGGGCTGTCCCGCGCCGAATCGGCCGGAATCGTCGAGGGCATTCTCGCCCATATGTGCGGCGCGCTCGCCCACGGCCAGAACGTCAAGATTTCCGGCTTCGGCAGCTTCATCCTGCGCGACAAGGGCGAGCGGGTCGGGCGCAACCCCAAGACCGGGGTCGAGGTTCCGATCGCGCCGCGCCGCGTGCTGACCTTCCGCGCCAGCCAGATCATGCGCGAGCGGATCGCCCGCGCCGGCTAATGGCCGAGCCCCAACGCAAGAGCGACCTCGCCTTCCGGACGATCGGCGAACTTGCGGCCGACCTCGGCGTGCCGCAGCACATATTGCGCTATTGGGAGACGCGCTTTCCGCAATTGAAGCCGCTGCAACGCGCCGGCAACCGGCGCTATTACCGGCCCGACGACGTCGCGCTCGCCAGGCGGATTCACCGCCTCCTGAACCAGGAGGGCTATACGATCCGCGGCGTCCAGCAATTGCTGCGCAAGGGCGACGGCGATGGCGGCGCAAGCGAGGCTCCGGCCGCCGCGACCGCTCCGACCCCGGCCGCCCGGCACGACGCTTTCCCGGCCGAGGCGCTGCGTGCGCTGCGGCAGGTTCTCGCCGATGCGCTTGAGGACGCAGAGAGATAAGTAGGCGCTCGGCCTGCGCCTGCTCCGCGACACGGCTCTGACGGGCCGGTTCTCGCCGAGGCTCGATCAAAGCGTAGCGCGGAGATTAATTAGGGACTGTCCATTAATCGAGGTCGCGGGGGCGCAGGAAGCGGGTCAGCATGCCCTGGCCTTCGGCGATGTCGCGCCAGCGCTCCACGGGCAGCGCGAGTTCGGCCAGCGCGCCGGTCGGATATTTGAGCGCGACCTCGCCGCGCAAGGGCCCGTCACGGCTCAGCAGCAGAGCGAGACGCTCCATGCCGGGATTGTGGCCGACGAGGAGCAGGCGCTCGTGGCTGTCGTCGGTGGCGCGGACGATGTCGAGCAAGGCTTCGGGCGAGGCGAGGTAGACGCGCGCGTCATATACGGGGTCGAGCGGACCGCAGGTGTCGGCCAAGGCTTCGAGCGTTTCGGTCGCGCGGGCGGCGGGCGAGGCGAGGATCCGGTCGTAGCAAAGGCCGAGCCTGCGCACCGCGCGGCCCATCGCGCGGGCGGCCTCGCGGCCGCGCGCGTTCAGCGGCCGGTCGAAATCGGCCAGCGCCGGATCGTCCCAGCCCGATTTGGCGTGGCGCAGCAGTGCAAGAGTCTTCATTCGACCCCTTCGGACGTTTCCGCGGGGCTTGCATGCACCAGCGCCTCGTCCGTGGCCAGCCGGGAACGGACCCGAGCGATCGCCTCGGCGAGCGGCACGCGCGAGACCCGCACGCCGGGCGGAAAGGCGCCGAGCAGCCGGGTCGGCGTCGCCGCCGAGAGAAGGACGAACATTCCTCTATCCTCCCGGCCGCGGATCAGGCGGCCGAACGCCTGGGCGAGGCGGGCGCGGACGACCCGGTCGTCATAATCGGTGCCGCCGCCGACGGCGCGGCGGGCGGCGTGGAGCACGTCGGGGCGCGGCCAGGGCACGCCCTCCATCACCACCAGCCTGAGCGAATGGCCGGGCACGTCGACTCCGTCCCTGAGGGCATCGGTGCCGAGCAGGCTCGCGCGCGGATCGTCCCGGAAGATGTCGACCAAAGTGCCGGTGTCGATCGGGTCGACATGCTGGGCGTAGAGCGGGAGCCCTGCCCGGGCGAGGCGGTCGGCGATCCGGGCGTGGACCGCCTTCAATCGCTGGATCGCGGTGAACAGGCCCAAGGTGCCGCCGCCCGCCGCCTCGATCAGCCGCGCATAGGCGCCTGCCAGAGCGGCGAGGTCGCCCTTTTTGACGTCGGTGACGACGAGCACCTCGCTGTTGGCGGCATAATCGAACGGGCTCGCCGCCTCGAACCGGTCGGCGGCGCGGCCAATGTGCAGCGCCCCGGTCCGCGCCTCGGCGTTCGACCATTCGGGGCTGCCGCCGCGCAGGGTGGCGGACGTGACGAGAACGCCGTGCGCGGGCTTGAGCACGATTTCGGCGAGCGGCCGGGTCGGGTCGAGCCAGTGGCGGTGGAGGCCGAGATCATATTCGCGGCCCTCGACCCGCTCGACGCTCATCCAGTCGACGAAATCGGAATCGGCCGGGCCGCCGATCCGCGCCGTCAAGGCGATCCAGGCCTGCAATGTCTGGACGCGCCAGGAGAGGCCGCCGATCGCGCCCTCGACCCGGGCGCGGGCCTGCGGATCGAGCCAGTCGGGAGCGTCCTCGATCAATGCCTCGAGTCTTTTGCCGAGCGCGATGAGCGGGCGCAGCAGCATTTCGAGCGCTTCGAGCGCGGGCGCGGCGGCCTCGACCAGAGCGGGGTCCAGCTCGGCCATTTCGGTTTCGAGGCCGTAGCCGGCATCCTGCGCGGTGGCGCGGGCATAGACCGTGCCGCGCACCGCCGCGAGCAGGGTTTCGACCGGGCCGAACGGGGCGCCTTCGGCGATCCGCTGCAGCCAGGAATCGCCGGGCAGCGCGCCCGCCATTTGAACCGCCGTGTCGAGCGCGAGCGCGCCGGCCTCGTCGTAGGAAGCGACGTCCATCAGCCGCGCGGCGAGTCCCCGGCGCCGGCCCCGCGTCCGCCCTTCGGGGCCGACGATCCAGCGGCGCAATTCGATCGCCTCCTGGCCGGTGAAGGCGGCGGCGAAGGTCGAATCGGCGGCGTCGAACAGGTGGTGGCCCTCGTCGAACACGATCCGGGTTGGGGGCTGGCCGCCATCCCGGCCGCGGGCGGCGTTGACCATGACGAGCGCGTGGTTGGCGATGACGAGGTCGGCGTCCTGGCTGGCGCGGGCCGAGCGCTCGATGAAGCAGCGCCGGTAATGCGGGCAGCCGGCATAGACGCATTCGCCGCGCCGGTCGGTGAGGGCCGCGGCGCCGGCGCGGCGGAAGAGCGACGTCAGCCATCCCGGCAAATCGCCGCCGACCATGTCGCCGTCCTTCGAATATGCGGCCCAGCGCGCGACCAGCTGCGCGAGGATCGCCGCGCGGCCGGCGAAGCCGCCCTGGAGCGCGTCCTCGAGATTGAGGAGGCAGAGGTAATTTTCGCGGCCCTTGCGGATGACGATCCTGCGGCGGCGCTCGGCCGGGTCGGGGAAGAGGCGCGCGCCCTCGCGGTCGAGCTGGCGCTGGAGCGCCTTGGTATAGGTCGAGATCCAGACCGCGCCCTGCGCCTGCTCGGCCCAGAGCGAGGCCGGGGCGAGATAGCCCAGGGTCTTGCCGATCCCGGTCCCCGCCTCGGCGAGCAGAAGATTGGGCTGGTCCTCGATCCCGCGCGGCGCGAAGATCGCGGCCGAGGCCGCGGCATAATCGCGCTGGCCCTGGCGGACCTCGGCATTCTCGCCGACCAGATGTTCGAGCCGATCGGACGTCTCGCCGAGATCGAGCCGGACCGGGCGCGGCTGGGGACGGCCGCCTTTCTCCTCCCATTCGGGCAGGCGCGAGAAGAGCCAGGGCTCGTCGCGCTCGGGCCGGGCGAGCCGCTCGGCGATCGCCGGCGCCCAGGGCCAGCGCAGCCGCCAGAGCGCCTGCGCCGAAGCCCAGGCGCCGGAGCGCTCGGGCCAATCCCCTCCGAGCGTCGCCAGCAGGGTCGCGGCGGCTTCCCGCAGGAAGCTTGCGGCGCAAGCGTCTCCTTCGGGCTCTTCAAGTCCGAGCGCGTGGGCGATGCCCTTGGGCGTCGGCACGGCGAAGCGCGCCGGGTGGACGAAGGCGTAGAGCTCGAGCACATCGAGTCCGTTCAAATCCGGATAGCCGAGCCGGTTGCCGACCAAAGGCGCGTTGAGCATGATCATCGGCGTTTCGGCAGCCCGCGCGATCGCCTGGCCGCGCCCGACCGGCTCGACCCGATCGTCGCCCCAGGCGATCCAGATGCCGCCATGGGTTGCGTGAAGCGCGGGATAAGGCAAAGAAGCGGCCATATCCGCTTGATGGATCAGGCGGAACGAAAGGGCAACTCTTGGCGGTCCCCTCCGAATTGCGCGAAGCCGCGAAGGTCAGCAAGGCCTGGCCCTATGAGGAAGCGCGCAAGATATTGAAGCGCTATCCGGACGGGCCTGGCGACAAGGCGATCCTGTTCGAGACCGGTTACGGGCCGTCCGGCCTGCCGCATTTGGGGACCTTCCAGGAAGTGGCGCGGACGCTGATGGTCCGCCACGCGCTGGCCGAGATGGTGGATTGGCGCAGCCGGCTGATCGCCTTCTCCGACGACATGGACGGGATGCGCAAGGTGCCGCCGGGCGTTCCCCACCAGGACATGATGCACGCGCATCTGGATCAGCCGCTTTCGAAGGTGCCCGATCCGTTCGGTTGCGGCCATCGAAGCTATGCCGATCACAACAATGCGATCCTCCGGCAATTCCTCGACCAGTTCGGCTTCGACTATGAGTTTCTGGCGAGCTCTGATTGCTACGCGTCGGGCCGGTTCGACGAGGCGCTGAAGGCGGTGCTGCGCAACTATGACGCGATCATGGACGTGATGCTGCCGACGCTGGGCGAGGAACGGCGCAGGACCTATTCGCCGGTCCTGCCGGTCAGCGGCAGGAGCGGCAAGGTGCTGCAGGTGCCGATCGAATTGCTGGACGCGGAGGCGGGGCTGGCCGCCTTCGATGAGGAGGGCGAGCGGGTCGAGCAGTCGATATTGGCGGGCGGCGCCAAGCTGCAGTGGAAGGTCGATTGGGCGATGCGCTGGGTGGCGCTCGGCGTCGATTACGAAATGTCGGGCAAGGATCTGATCGACTCGGTCACCCACAGCTCGAAGATCGCCCGGATCCTGGGCGCGCGGCCGCCCGAGGGGTTCAATTACGAGATGTTCCTCGACGAAAATGGCGAGAAGATCTCCAAGACCAAGGGCAATGGCGTCACGATCGACCAATGGCTGGCCTACGCGCCGGAGGAGAGCCTCGCTTTCTATATCTACCGCGAGCCCCGCAAGGCCAAGCAGCTCAGCATCTCGGTCATCCCCAAGGCGGTCGACGAATATTACCAGTTCCTCGCCGCTTATCCGGGGCAGGAATGGGACAAGCGCCTCGGCAATCCGGTTCACCACGTCCATGCCGGGAAGGTGCCGCCGGCGCGGATGCCGATCAGCTTCGCGCTCCTGCTGAACCTGGTCGCCGTCGCCTCGACCGACGACAAAAATCTGCTCTGGGGCTTCGTGCGGCGCTATTGTCCCGAAGCAGCGCCCGAAACCCACACCGAGCTCGACCGGCTGCTCGATTTCGCGCTCGCTTATTTCCGCGACTTCATCGCCGATTCCCTGCGGCACCGGGCGCCGAGCGAGATGGAGGCGGCGGCGCTCCGCGATCTCGACGCGCGGCTCGCGGCGCTGCCGGAAGACGCCGATGCCGAGACGATCCAGGCCGAAGTCTACGAAGTCGGCAAGGCGCACCCGTTCGAATCCCTGCGCGACTGGTTCAAGGCGCAATACGAAACCCTCCTCGGCACCAGCCAGGGCCCGCGCATGGGCAGCTTCATCGCGCTCTACGGGATCGGCAATTCGCGCAAGCTGATTGCCGTAGCGCTTACGCGCACCCACCCCTAACCCCTTCCCTTGCAGGGAGGGGGCTCAGGTCAGTGGCCTTCGTTGCTCGGCCGTCACGCCCAGCCGCCGCAGCGCCTCGTCGAGCGCCTGATCGGCCGGCACCGCGATGTCGGGCGGGACCCCGACGCCCTCCCAATCCCAATCATTGTCGGGATCGAAGGTGCGGCCGACGGGGATGAAGGCGGCATAACCGCCGAAATCGACCATGCGGCCGTAATGGCCGGCGCCCGCCGTCGTCTCGCCGATCAAGGTGGCGCGGCGGGTGCGCTTGAGGGCCAGAGCAAAATGTTCGGCCGCCGAGCCGCTGCGGCGCGAGGTGAGGAGATAGATTTGGGCGTTGCGGAGCGGCGTCGCCTGCGCGCCGGGGAGGGCGTAGTGCATGCGGCGGACGACGCCCTCGGGCGCGGCGGCGCTGCGCAGCGTCGCCAGCTCTCCCAGCGGATTGCCGCCGGCGCGCTCGGCGGCGGTCCGCGTGTCCATGCCGACCAGAACGGTCTCGCGGGCGAACAGGTAGGAGAAGATCACGTCCATTTCGGCGAGGCCGCCGCCGCGGTGGCCGCGAATGTCGAAGATAATCGCGCGCGCATCCTTATGCGCTTCCATGAATGCCCGGATTCGCTCCACCACGGACGGATCGCCGGGGAAGAGGGTCAGGTCGATATAGGCGATTCCGTCGGCGATCCAGCCCGATTGGCCGACCGCTTCCGACGCGTCCGGCATCCGCATCACCCGGCGCGGTCCAGGGCCGGCGGCGGCTCCCGTCCCGGTCCGTCCGAGGCGAAGGTGGCGGTCGGCGTTGATCGCCTGGAGGTCGGCGGTCACGGTCTCCGGGAAGGCGTCGCCGAGACCGGCATAGCCGCCCGCCGCCGCCTTGGTCCGGAGCGCCGCCGCGTAATTGCGGGCGACATCGGGAAAGACGTAATTCTCCTCCAGCGTCGCCGCCAGGCGCTCGACGATGGCGAGCCGGTTCTCGTCGGTGTCGGGCAGAGCGGGCAGCGGCGCGGGCCGCTCGCCCGGAGGCCCGCGACGGATCTGCGGCTGCGGTCCCGGCTGGGGCGCCTGGGCGAAGGCGATTCCGGCCGCGGCGAGCGCGGTTCCGGCGAGCAGGATAAGGCGGCTGGTCATGACGAGCTCCTCCCGATGACTACGACTGTAGTCGCGCGCCTGTACGGGTGATGAACGCGGCTCAGCCGGCGCGCCGCGCGGCGATCCAGTCGTCGATCTTGCGCTCGAGCACGGTCAAAGGCAGGGCGCCGGTCATCAAAACCTGGGCGTGGAAATCCTTGAGGTCGAAGCGCGCGCCCAGGGCCGCTTCGGCGCGGGCGCGCAGCTCGAGGATCTTGAGCTGGCCGAGCTTGTAGGCGAGCGCCTGGCCCGGAATGGCGATGTAGCGCTCGACCTCGGCGGTCACCTCGGTCTCGCTCATCCCGCTATTGTCGAGCATGTAGCGGATCGCCTGCTCGCGGGTCCAACCCCTGGCGTGGATGCCGGTATCGACGACGAGGCGCATCGCGCGCAGCATCTCGTCGTTCAGCCCGCCGAAGCGCTGATAGGGGTCCGTTTCCATGCCGAGCTCGTCCCAGAGCGTCTCGGCGTAGAGCGCCCAGCCCTCGACGAAGGCGGTGTTGCCGCCGAAGCGCATGAAATTGGGCAGGGCCTCGTTCTCCGAGGCGAGCATGATCTGGAAATGGTGGCCGGGCGAGCCTTCGTGGAGATAGAGCGTCTCCATCCCCGAAGTCCGCCGCGAGGGGAGATCGTAGGCGTTGTAATAGAAGGTGCCGGGCCGCGTGCCGTCGGGCGTGCCGTCATTGTAGGAGCCGCCGGCCTCGTTGCGCTCGCGAAACGCCTCGACCTCGCGAATCTCGAGCCGCGAGCGCGGGATGGTCGAGAAATATTCGCGGATCCGCGCGTCGACCCGGCGGCCGATGTCGTAATAGCGCTCGCGCAGCCATTCGCGGCTCGGCGGCTCGAAGCGCGGATCGGTCCGGATATAGTTGAAAAATTCGGCGAGCGTGCCGGCAAAGCCGGTCCGGGTTCGGATCGCGTCCATCTCGCCGCGGATCCGGGCGACTTCGGAAAGGCCTAGATCGTGGACATGGTCCGCGGTCAGGGGCAAGGTCGTATTGCGCGCGATCAGCCGCTGGTACATGCGCTCGCCGCCGCGCATGTGGACGAGGCCGACGCCCTCGCGGGCATGCGGCAGATAGTCGTTGCGCAGGAACTCGCGCAGCCGGCGGTAGGCCGGAAAGATGCCGTCGCGGACCGTTTCGAGATGGCCGGCGCGCAGGCGGGCGCGCTCGGCCTCGGGCACCGCGTCGGGGAAATTCAGCACCGGCGTGTAATAAGGCGAAGCCTCGGGCGCGTCGGCGAGCTGGGTGTCGAGCTGGCCGATCAGATTGCCGATGGTCAGCCTGGTTTCGACCACGCCCGAGGCGAGGCCCTCGCGGAAGCGGCCGATGGCGCGGTCGATCAGGGCCGGGAACTGGCCGTGGCGGCGCAGATTATTCTCATAATCCTCGACGCTCCGGAACGGCGCGGCGCCCCGGCCCGAAGCGAACACCGGGTAGAAGGTATGGAAGCCCGAGAAATGGTTGATCGGGCGGACCGAGGTCAGCGCCAGCATATCGGGCTGGACGTCCTTCAGATCCTCCTCGCGCTGATATTGGAAGACGTCGTAGGCGAGGGCGTCGGTGGCATTGAGCGCGGCGCGGTCGATCGCGCGGAGCGCCGCAAGGTCCTGCTCGGCTGCGGCGCGCTCCGCCGCGTAATAAGCGTCGCTATAATAGTCGCCGATCCGGCCCGCCTGGCGATAATCGCCGCGAAACATGCCGGCCAGCGGGTTGCGGACCAGATTGGCCTCGTCGCTGGCCTGGAACAGCGCGCGCAGCCGGGCCTCGGCGCGCTGCGGGGCGACGGCCGGGGCCGGCGCGGGCGGGGTCTGGGCCAAAGCGGCGGCGGAGGAGAGGAGCAGCGACGAGAAAAGCGTGAAGGATCGGGCGGCCATAAATGCGACTTTCGGCTGGATGGAACGCGGTGTGTTGTCGCCCTATGACGGCCGCCCGGGCGCCGCAAGCCTTTAGTCGAGGCGCGCGAGCAACGCCTCGAACTGCGCCAGCGAGCGCTGCTCGCCGTCCATCCGGAACGCCTCGCGCAGGGCGTCGCCCAGCCCTGCGTGAACGGTGGGCGGGGCCACCTTCACGAACCGGCGAGTCGAACTACTGGCCATGGCGTGCATGCTTGAATTCCATTCCTTCACGAGGTGATTAACGTATGGTTGCGGGGCGAGTTGCAAATGTTGCGCAGGTGAACAGTTCCTGAATCGCGCCGAAGCGGGAAAGAGACGATAGATTTCATGTCGATCGAGGAGGCCATCGCCCGCGCGCGGGTCCATTCGCCTTTCCTCGCGATGCAGCTCGATCGGCTCCCGCAAGTCACTGAAAAGATGATAGAAAGCGGCCTCGCGGCGGCGCTGGACGAGGCCCGGACGGGAGGCTCGGCGGACGTCATGGCGGCGGTGCGGCGCGAGCGCGGCTGCTATGCGCTGGCGCTCGGAATCGCCGATCTCGCCGGTGTTTGTACTGTGGCGGAAATGGTCGCGGCCCTGTCCGATCTCGCCGACCGGCTGGTTCAGAAGGCGCTCGATGCGGCCATGGCGGAGCGGATCGCGGACGCTCCGGGCGAGGGCTTCGCGATCCTCGGGCTCGGCAAATTGGGCGGCCGCGAGCTCAATTATTCGTCCGACGTCGATCTCATCTTCCTCTACGACCCCGAGAAGCTGCCGAGAAAGGCCCGCGAGGAGCCGGACCAGGCGGCCCTGCGCATCGGCCAGCGCGTCGTCGAGATCCTCCAGAAGCGGACCGAGGATGGCTATGCCTTCCGCGTCGACCTGCGCCTCAGGCCCTCGCCCGAAGTGACGCCGATCACGCTGCCGGTCGACGCCGCCATCTCTTATTACGAATCGGCTGCCCTGCCCTGGGAGCGGGCGGCGTTCATCCGGTCGCGGCAAGTGGCGGGCGACCCTGCGCTCGGCCGCTATTTCCTCGAGGCGATCCATCCGTTCGTCTGGCGGCGCTCGCTCGATTACGGCGCGATCGGGGAGATAGTCGCGATCAGCCGGCGGATCCGCGGCCATTATGCGCAAGGCCAGGCGTTCGGCCCGGGTTACGACCTCAAGCGCGGCCGCGGCGGCATCCGCGAGGTCGAGTTCTTCGTCCAGATCCACCAGCTCATCCACGGCGGCCGCGAGCCCGAGCTGCGCGCGCCGGCGACGCTCGACGCGCTGGAGGCGCTGGAGAAAGCGGGGCGGATCGCACCCGCGGATGCGGCGGTGCTGCGCGGTGCCTACCCGCTGTTCCGCACGATAGAACACCGGCTGCAAATGGTCGACGACCGCCAGACCCACAGCCTGCCCGCCGACGAAGCGGCGCTCGGCAATGTCGCGCGGCTCCACGGGCTCGCCAATGGCGCGGCCCTGCTCGATCTGCTTCGGCCCCATGTCGAGGCGGTCGGCGCGCTCTACGACACGCTGGGCGAAAGCGGCGAGGCGCGGCTTTCGGAGGACCCGCAGGCGCTCGAGGCGCAGCTCGCCGCCGCGGGCCTCGCCGAGCCGGCGGCCGCCCGGGCGCGGATCGAGGGCTGGCGATCGGGAAGGATGCGCTCCTTGCGGACGGCGGCGGCGCGCGAGGCGTTCGAGGCGATGCTGCCGGTGCTGATCGAGGCGCTCGGCGGCGCCCCCGATCCGATGCGCGCGATCAACCGCTTCGACGATATCGTCGCCGGGCTGCCGGCGGGGGTCAATTTCTACCGGCTGCTCGAGGCGCGGCCGGGCCTCACCCACTGCCTCGCGATCATCCTCAGCCACGCGCCCGCTCTGGCCGAGCAATTGGGGCGGCGGCCCGAATTGCTCGACGGCCTGATCGACGCCAGCGCCTTCGACGCCGCCGGCTCGGTCGGGGAGCTCCAGGCGCGCTTCGCCCGGGCCGAACGCCGCGGCGAGGATTATCAGATGCTGCTCGATCGGGTGCGGCGGCGGGTCAACGAGACTCGGTTCGCGCTCGGCGCGCAGGTCGTCCTGGCGCGCGCCGATCCAATCGAGGTGGGCGAAGGCTATGCGCGGGTCGCACAGGCGGCGATCCTTGTGCTCGCCGACGCGGCGGTCGCCGAGTTCGAGGCGGCGCACGGGCGGGTGCCGGGCGCGGCTTTGGTCGTCCTGGGCCTTGGCCGGCTCGGCGGCGGGGCGCTGACCCACGCCTCCGATCTCGATCTCATCTATCTGTTCAGCGGCAGCCACGAAGCGGAATCGGACGGACCGAAAAGGCTGCGCGCGACCGATTATTTCAACCGGCTGGCGCCCCGGATCAGCGCCGCGCTTTCGGTGCCGACCGCGGCCGGGCCGCTCTACGAGGTCGATACCCGCCTCAGGCCCTCCGGCGTGGACGGGCTGCTCGCGGTGTCGCTCGATTCGTTCGCCGACTATCAGCGCGCCGGGGCCTGGACGTTCGAGCATATGGCGCTGACCCGGGCGCGGCCGGTCTACGGGTCGGACGCCGATCGGGCGGAGCTGGGGAGAATCGTCGGCGATGTCCTGCGCATGGAACGCGACCCCGCCAGGGTCGTCGCCGACGCCGCCGGGATGCGCGCCGAGATCGCGCGCCACAAGCGCCCGGGCGGCCCGTTCGACATCAAGCTGGGCGAAGGCGGCCTGATCGACCTCGAATTCGCAATCCACACGCTCCAGCTCTCGCACCGCAAGGGGCTGGAGCCGCGGCTCGGCGACGCCATCGCCGCATTGTCTGCGGAAGGCCTCATTCCCTCCGAAATCGGGGATGCCCACCGGCTGCTGACCAGGATGCTGGTCACCTTGCGCCTGGTCGCGCCCGATTCCGGCGAGCCGGCGCCCGCTTCGCGGGACCTGGTGGCGCGCGCTTGCGGGACAGGGTCGTGGGAGGAACTGCTTGCGGCCCACGAAGATGCGCGGCAAAATGTGCGGGAGCTATGGGGCGCGGTAACGAAGGCGGGCTGATGCTGAGCGAAGGCGATCCGGTTCCCGATGTGACGATGATCGGAATGGACGGGACTCCCGTGAGCCCGGCCGACTTCAAGGGCCAGAAGCTGGTCCTCTATTTCTATCCCAAGGACGATACGTCGGGCTGCACCCGCGAGGCCCAGGATTTCACCGCGCTCGCCGCCGAGTTCGAGAAGGCCGGCACCTGGATCCTCGGCGTCTCCAGGGACAGCCCCGAAAAACACGCCAAATTCGCCGCCAAATATTCCCTCGAGGTCAAGCTCGCCACCGACCCCGACGGCAGCGTCTGCGAGGCGTTCGGAACCTGGGGCCAGAAGAGCCTCTACGGCCGCAAATATATGGGGATCGACCGCGCGACCTTCCTGATCGACCGCGACGGGACGATCGCCAAAGCGTGGCGCAAGGTCAAGGTACCCGGCCACGCCGAAGCGGTCCTCGCCACCGCGCGGGAGCTGCCATGAAATTGCCCTTCCCGCGGCGAGGGCGGCGGCGCCGCCGGCGCGGAACGGAGCGGCGACCGGGTCGTTTTCAGCGGATGATCGGCAATCATGTCCTGTGGCCCGCGATCGGCTCGGCGGCGCTCGCGGTCGGGCTCGGCGTCCAGCTTGGCGCGAGCACCATCCGCGAGATCAACCCGATCCATTTCCAGGGCCCGCCGATCCACCCGCGCGACCGAGGCGCTGCGATCGACCCGGCCGCGCTGCGCCCACCCGCCCAATCGGCTTATGCGCAGGCTTATGGCTGGGGCGAGGGCGAGAGGGCGCGGGCCGCCGCCAGCGGCTATGAGGATTTCGATTTCGCGCCGCCGCCGATCGTGCGCCGCGCCGCCGATGCCTCCTGGCAGCAGGAAGCCGCGCCGCTCGCCTTACCGCCCTGGCCGCGGGGCGAGGTTTCGGCGCACCCCGAAATCGAGCGCTACACCGATTATCCGATCGAGCAGCGGGCGGCCGACGAGCCGGCGCCCGCAAAGGACGAGGATGAAGCCTCCGACGAGACGGAAGACGACGGCGAGTAGCGCCATCCCGCTCCGGAGCTCACTGCACGATTCCCCCGCCGGCACCGCCAAATTCGCCGGGAGTGACGTCGGCGCAACGTTGGAGCCGACCCACGAGCACGATGGCCGATATCACCAGCGGAACCTGGGAAATCAATGCCCCTCCGATCGCATAGATACTGCTTTGCCCAAACCAGGGAATCCACGCCGTGAGGGCCGCAGCGAGGCAGGCGGTGGCCTGGATCGAGAGCACGGTTCGAATTGCGTTGATGGCCGCGCGCACATTTCTGCAATCGCCGGCGCAGCGAGGCTTGAGGCAGGCGCAAACCGTGTCGAGAGCGGACAGCGCCCGGCCGCACAACAGGATTGCGAAAGCGGTGGCGCCGGCAGCGCCCAACATCCAGGCCGGCGCCATCCAGGCGCCAAGGATGGAACCGTTGTAAGCCACGGCGACGCCGAGAAGTGCGAGAGTACCAACGATCGCCGCGATGAGAGCCTGAAGCCAGTTTATGACCGGTGTTGCATCACACATCGGCTTTCCCCCCATGTTCAGGAACGTACCGTTCCGTCCCCCCGTCGCTTCTTATCATGTTATTGGGGGATGGAGAACATGAACTTGGACCTATTTCGGGCTCCTTGATCATTGCGTTGATTGGGTCGTGAGGGCGATCAGTCCCCCTTTGTCACAGCCAGGACTCGGCTGATATCGAAACTGTTCGCCATGCTGACCTGAATCCACCGCGACGAAATCCGCCACGGCGCGGTCGGCGCGCTGGTTCGAGATCGGCTGCGAATCCCGCAATATCGACGCGGTTTCGCATTAGGGGCAGCTGATTCGCGCCCACTTCAGAGGGAGGGTTAAGCCCCCGTTCAACGACTCGGCGCGGGGCGAAGCCGGTCTGTCCCGCGATTCCCATGGAGGGGTTGCCGGAGGGGAACTTACTTAACACTGTCCGGTCACGAAGTCGGGGTGGGCATTTCCGACGCATGTGAACGGGCCGAACGGCCCGGATTTTTCAAGCGGTCGCCAATGCGTGATCGTGCCGGCCCGCGGGCCGACCGGGGAAAACGATGACGAACAACAATGCGAACGCCGGCTTCCACGCAAGGTTCCGCAACATTTTCAAGCCGCGCGACGTCTTCCTCCACGACGGCAAGAGCCTGCGCCGCTTCACGATCGGCTCGGGCGTGCAGATGGCGGCCGCTCTGGCCGCCTTCGTGATTCTGGCCTGGTCGACCTTCGCCACCTTCCGCACGATCGACGCGCTGACCGGCGACGTCGCCCGGATGGAGCGCCAGGTCGCGCAGATGCAGGCCGACGTGACCGCGATCCGCACCGCGACCGCCGAGCGGGCCGCTTTGCTCGAGCGCCGCCAGACCTTCCTCGCCGCGATGCTTTCGGGCAGCGCCAGCGAGGGCCAGCTCGCCGAGCTTCTGCCGCCGGCCGCCGGCGCCCCCGACAACGCCGCCGAGCAGGCGGTGACGCAAAGCTTCCGCCGGGTCGACGGCATGCAGGCGGCGATCACCGATCAGGCCCGCGCCGCCGCCCGCCAGCGCTACCGCGAGACCGCCGGCGCGCTTCGCAGCCTCGGTATCAACCCGGCCCGCTTCCACGCCGCGGCCGGCGCCGTCGGCGGCCCCTACGAGCCGGTTGCGGCGGCCGACAATGCCGATCCTCGTTTCCGCGAATTGTTCACCACCTGGCGCCAGCTCGACCAGCTTCAGCAGGGCGTGGCGGCGATCCCCTCGGCCCGGCCGCTGCGCGACAACGTCGCCTTCACCTCGGGCTACGGCATCCGCTCCGATCCGTTCCGCGGCCGCGCCGCGATGCACGCCGGGATCGACCTCGCCGGCCCGATCGGCACCCCAATCTACGCCACCGCCGACGGCATTGTCGGCCGTTCCGAATGGAATAGCGGCGGCTACGGCAATCTGGTCGAAATCGATCACGGCCAGGGCATCCAGACCCGCTACGGCCATTTGTCGCGGATGATCGTCCGCGCCGGCCAGCGCGTCCGCCGCGGCGATCTGATCGGCCTGATGGGCTCGACCGGCCGCTCGACCGGCAGCCACCTCCATTACGAGGTCCGGATCGACGGCAGCGCGGTCAACCCGGTTCCCTTCATGCAGTCGAGCAACACCTTCATCGCGCTCCAGCAGCGCCGCGGCGTTACGCCTCCGGTCGCGATCGGCGGCCCGGTCGGCGGCTCGCGCTAGGATTTCACCAGGCTAGGGAGAGGCCCGAAAGGGCCGAAGGCTCCGCCCGCGAGGGTGGGGCCTTTTCCTTGTCGTCTCCATTGCAGACAGCCTGCGTGCCGGACGCCGAAGAAGGGCGGAATGCTGATTTTTTCAAGCTTCAATCGGATGCGCGCGCGTCAAATACGTGCCCGGAAGGCCACCAAAGGTTCGGCCCGTGCGGCTCGGGCTCGTCCTGATCGGGATCGTGGAGGTTGGCATCGTCGCCACACCAGTCCCAGCGAGTCGTCGTGCGGGCGGCGTAGCCATTCACTTCAAGAATATCGGCAAGTTCCTCGCCATCCTCTCCTCGGACCACGCGAGCCGATCTCCTCCCTTGCGGGTCGGCTGTCGTGACATCGACAAGATGCCATGTCCCTTGGGAAAGCTGGCTCTCGACATAGGCCTTAGCGTGCCCTGCGAGGGCGGCCTCCGCCCAACATCGTGCCCACGGGCCGAGCTCGGGCGCGTCTAGTCCGGCAATCCTGATCGGAACATTCTGAACCAGCAATGTGTCTCCGTCCAAAACCCTGTCCCCCGCTGATAGACTGAATCGGGAAAGTGCCGCATTGCCCGGGGCCCCGCCGATGTTGGTTGCGGACATCATTAGAGACAATGCTGAAATCGAAGCATTCAACATGGGCGCTTCCGGAGAGGTGACGTGCGAGGATGCTCTGCGAGCGGTCAATGGTCAACGCTGCCAGGCCATCAAACGCGATCACTCGGCTGCAACGCGCACTCCTCGCCGATCTCGACCTGGAAGGTGGCGTGGGTGATTCCGAAGCCGTGGGCGACGCCGTGCGCGCAATCGGCGAGGAAAGCGTCGCCGGGAAAGCCCGAGGGAATGACGAGATGGGCGGTCAGCGCGAATTCGGTCGTGCTCATCGGCCAGATGTGGAGATCGTGGATCCGCGCGACGCCGGGCAGAGAGAGGAGATGCGCCTCGACCGCGTCGGGATCGATCCCGCGCGGCACCCCGGCCAGCGCCATGGTCACCGAATCGCGCAGCAGATCGGCGCCGGCAAGGAAGATCAGGCCGGCGACGATCAGGCTCGTCACCGGATCGATCCAGACCCAGCCGGTCGCGCTGATCGCGAGCCCGGCGACGACGACGCCGGCCGAGACGAGCGCGTCGGCGACCATGTGCAGATAGGCGCCGCGGATGTTGAGGTCGCTGCGCCGTCCGCGCGCGAACATGAGCGCGGTCGCGCCGTTGATCACGATCCCGATCGCGGCGACGATGGTGACGGTCTCGCCCGCGACCAGATCGGGAATGATCAGCCGCATGACCGCATGATAGGCGATGAACGAGACCGCGATCAAAAGGACCAGCGAATTGGCGAGCGCGGCGAGGATCGAGGCGGCGCGAAGGCCGTAGCTGAACCGGCGCGTCGGCGGCCGTTTCGCCAGGATCGCAGCGCCCCAGGCGGTGGCCAGCGCGAGCACGTCGGCCAGATTGTGGCCGGCGTCGGCGAGCAGGGCCATCGAATTGGCCCACAGGCCGTAGAGGGCCTCGACCCCGACGAAGCCGAGATTGAGCGCGATGCCGATCGCGAACGCCCAGCCGAAATCGACATGGCCGGGGCCGTGCCCGTGATGATGGTGGCCATGCCCGCCGTGCGCGTGATTGTGGGGCATCGATCAGCTCCGCGCGGGCGTCAAAAGGGGACAGTTACTCGTAACTGTCCCCATTCCTACTTGCCTCGCTTCGCCCGGTGGCTTTCGAGGTCGAGCACGGCATTGGTTTCGCCTTCGGGCAGCAGGCCCAGGCGCCGGGCGACTTCCTGATAGGCCTCCGCCTCTCCGCCCAGATCGCGGCGGAAGCGGTCCTTGTCGAGCTTCTCGTTGGTCGTCATGTCCCACAAGCGGCAGCCGTCGGGGCTGATCTCGTCGGCTAGGATGATCCGCGAGAAATCATTCTCCCACAGCCGGCCGAATTCGAGCTTGAAATCGACCAGGCGGATGGCGACTCCGGCGAACAGGCCGCACAGAAAGTCGTTCACCCTGATCGCCATGTCGGCGATCTCGTTCATCTCCTCCTGGCTCGCCCAGCCGAAGGCGGCGATATGCTCGTCGGCGATCATCGGATCGCCGAGCGCGTCGTCCTTGTAGAAATATTCGATGATCGTTCGCGGCAGCTGGGTGCCCTCCTCGATGCCGAGCCGGGTCGCCAAAGTGCCGGCGGCGACGTTGCGCACGACGACCTCGATCGGAACGATCTCGACCTGGCGGATCAATTGCTCGCGCATGTTGAGGCGGCGGATGAAATGGGTCGGGATGCCGATCGTGCCGAGCAGGGTGTAGATATGTTCGGAGATGCGGTTGTTGAGCACTCCCTTGCCGGCGATCGAGCCCTTCTTCTGGGCGTTGAACGCGGTCGCGTCGTCCTTGAAATACTGGATCAGCGTGCCCGGTTCCGGCCCCTCGTAGAGGATCTTGGCCTTGCCTTCGTAGATCAGTCGGCGGCGGGACATTTGGGCGAGAGCCTCCGGCTTCACGGCGTCGGGAAGGCGGCTCTATAGGGGAGCGGGGGCGTCAGGGCAAACCGGGCATCGCAGCGGGGCATCTGATATCCGGTGGTTTTCAGAATGCAGACACCTAGGTGCGTACGCTGAAGCCCAACCCTTTCATCAGCCACTTGGTAGTTCGTTTGTCGAGCGCAACCCTGCGCGAACCCCTAATGCCGCGCATGTCGCCGCAAGGCCGAAACCCTGCGATACGGAGCACCTCATCGTTCAGTGCCTCAGCATGATCCAACACATCTGCAACTGCTTCGCGCATCGCTCGGGCGGGAACATTCTTTCCGTGAACAACTCGGTCTCGCGCGGACTCCGCACTCTCCAATGCTGCCGCAACTGCAGGCGGGAACGCCCGTCCGAGCACATTTCTATACAATTCCCGAAAGCCTTGGCGTGTGAGATGCTGGCGATCCAGAATGCGCCGAACCAATGCTGAATCTGCCCTATGTAGGCGCAGAAGCGCGCCATAGAGAGTTCGGTTCTGTGCCTGCTCAAGCCTAAGGAACGAATATGCCAAGGTGGCCTCGTTGAATCCCTGCTCTATCAAGTCCGGAAGGCCCCAGAACTGCCACCTCACTCCTTCACTCTTCGCGTCATAATGCCGAATCAGGGCTCGGTAGTTCGGGATGTCGACCATCTCCCGGCCTTACAATTTATGGGCCCTTGCGTCATCTGGCCTTGGGCCGCGAACTCCGGGTCGCGCCACCTTTTCGCCTTTCATGATCGCCGCAGCCGACTCACCCCATAGATAAAGAAATGCTCACCCTGCACCGAGATCCGCCGCGGCCCTCCGGACTGCCCATCTCGACCGACCGGTCGGCGAGGGGCAACAGCCAGCGGAGGTTGAAGGACCGGCCGGGACCAGCACAGGTCCCGGTCTCATCGGCCAGATGTGCCTCGCCCTCCGGGGCGATAGTCACGGGCGTGGAGGTCGCTGGCGCGGCGCCTGCGTGCGCGCTCATCATCGACGCCAGCAGCACTATTAGACTCACCGCCATTCTCATATCCAGTAGGAATGCACATACCGGTCGATGCGTAATTCTAATCTCGTATCGTGATTCCACCGCGCCCGGCGCATAGAGGCGCTACACTCTCGCCGACGATGCGGAACATGCCTTGCCGGTAGATGCGATGGCGGAAGGTTTCCTTCCAGAAAACAACCAGGATTCCGTCAAAATAACCAAGCTTCAATTCGACATCGAGGTCCCCGTCCGGATCCGCGGCATCCCCGACGTTGGTAGCGTAAACGGCGCGGGCCGGCCTCGGCCCCGCGGAATGGATCTGGACATATTCCTCGGCGATGCTGACGCGGAGTGGCCCATGCGGGCCATCTATTTCAACTGCCTGGTTTTCCAGTAGCATTAACCGACGCAAATCATATGATCGGCCATCCGCCTCGCAGGTGCCGATCCGGCCGGCCAACGGGACCTGTCTGCTGTTGGTTACAGTGACTGGCGCTTGGACTGGATGTGCGGACAATGAAGACTGCGGTTGTCCCACCATCGTGAGCGCCAGCGCCACAAACCACATTCGCGCCTCCCGCCTATCTGGGCCAACGCCGCATGGGGCCGGACCCGAGCCGACCCGTGTGACCTTCTCGTCGAAAGGAGTTGCCGCGTCTCTCACGGTATCTGTTTTCCGCGTCGACGGCTGCGCGCCCGCTGGCCGCGGATGAAATGTTTCGGTCTCGCATGATCGCTCGAGCCTCTCCGGCGATCTCGTGCTCACTCACCTCTTCGCGGCTCTGAGAATATTCGCGCACTCGCTCGCCGGTTCGGGCATCACGACCTTCAACCAACGGGTTCTCATTCTCGTCGATCGTTACAGTGATTACGCCACTGCCATCCAACTCCGTTCTGCCGCCAATGAATGCGCTGCTGCCGCTATTGTCCTTGGATTCGAGCCGAACGTGGATTGGTTGATTGCCCGCCATTGCCTCCGCATCCGTCGCGGCGATTTCGGAATGCGGGTCCTCCATCGCCTGCTGTACATATGCAACCTCCTTGTCGCTATAGGGGCATACGCCCACCGCGACTCCTTCAGCGTTTCGGCCACACTCTCCGGACGGATCAATTCCATTCACCGGATCATTCCCGACATAGGCATAAAGGTTGGTCTGGTCCTGATACCCGATCGGATCGACCTGCAGGAAGCGAGCCTGCGAAGGCGTTGCCCACATAAGCAATGAGCAGGTACCGCAAATGAGCGCTCCGCGCAGACTGGAGATTTTCATCGAGCCCCCCGCAATGAATGCTTTGAGATCATCCTACCGCGACAGGGGTGCCGTCAAGGTTTTTACCGGACCAATGTGGACTTTTCCAGCAAACCAATGGTCAGGCGCGGCGAATGCTGTCGCGCGGCAGTAAATAGGGGCTGTCCCTATTTACGTGACTTTGCCCCGCACCGCATATTTCGGGTCGCGCCACGTCTCCTGCTCCATGATGCCGGCAAGCCGGTCGACGCCTGCCCAGATGTCCTCGAAGCCGAGATAGAGCGGGGTGAGGCCGAAGCGGAGGATGTCGGGCGCGCGGAAGTCGCCGATCACCTGCGCCGCGATCAGCGCCTGGCAGATTTCGAAGGCGTGCGGGTGGCGGAACGAGATGTGGCTGCCGCGCTGCTCGGGGCTGCGCGCGGTAATGCAGGCGAGCTGCGGGCAGCGTTGCTCGATCAGGCCGTGGAACACGTCGAACATGGCGCGCGACTTGGTCCACAGCCGCTCCATGGTGACGCCCTCGAACGCGTCGAGCCCGCATTCGAGCGCGGCGAGGCCGAGGATCGGCGGGGTGCCGGCGAGGAAGCGGGCGATGCCGGCGGCCGGCGCGTAATCGTCGGTGAAGGCGAACGGCTCGGCATGGCCCATCCAGCCGCGCAGGGGCGAGACGAGCCGCTCGTGCAAATGCCCGGCGACGTAGAGGAAGGCGGGCGCGCCCGGCCCGCCGTTCAGATATTTGTAGCCGCAGCCGATCGCGAGCTCGGCGCCCGCCCGATTGAGGTCGAGCGGCACCGCGCCGGCGCTGTGGCTCAAATCCCAGATCGTCATCGCGCCCGCGGCCTTGGCCCGGGCGGTGATCGCGGCCATGTCGAAGCGGGCCGCGCTCTTATAGTGGACGTGGGTCAGGAGCAGCACATTGGTTTCGGGCCCGATCCGGCCCTCGATTTCCTCGCGCGGCGCGATTTCGAGCCTGAGGCCGAGCAGATCGGCGACGCCGCTGGCGATGTGTAGATCGGTGTGGAAATTGCCGGCCTCGCTGAGCAGCACCTTGCGGTCCGACAGCCGCGCCGCGGCGACCAGCAATTTGAACAAATTGACCGAGGTGGAATCGGTGACGATCACCTCGTTCGGCTTTGCGCCGATCAGCGGCGCGACCTTGGCGCCGACCCGCCCGGGCATGCCGATCCAGTCGCGGCTGTTCCAGCTGCGGATCAGCTCCTCGCCCCATTCCTCCTCGACCACCTCGCGAAGCCGCGCCACGGCCGTTTTGGGCAAGGGTCCGAGCGAATTGCCGTCGAGATAGATCAGACCCTCGGGAAGATGAAAGCGATCGCGCAGCGCCCGCAAGGGATCGGCGGCGTCGGCGGCGCGCGCCTCGGCGAGGGTGAAGCTCATCGCGCGCGAACCCCAAGCGCCCGCTCGATCTCCTCGACCGCGGCGGCCCAGGCGGCGGTCTCCGGCGCGATCAGCTCGACATGGCCGGTGCGCTCGATAATGCGGACGCGGACGTCGTCGCCCGCCGCGCGCATCGGCGCGGCATAGCCCTCGGCATAAAAGAGCGGGATGATCCGGTCCTCCATGCCGTTGATCAGCACTTGGCGAACCCCCAGCGGGGCGAGGCGCGGGACGGAGGTTTCCGCGTAACGCCCGCCGGTGAGCCGCCCGACCACTTCGTTGCCGCAGCCATTCTCGGAACGCGCGGCTTCCTCGAGGTCGGGCAGGCCGCCGAGGCTGACCACGGCATGGATCGCGATCGGGTTCGCGCTGCGCAGCGGCGATCCGGCCGGAAGGCGCGGGCGTGCCGCGAGCCAGAGCGCGAGGTGGCCGCCGGCGCTGTGGCCGGTGGCGACGAGGCGGGTGAGGTCGAGATTGTAGCGCGCGGCCTGGCCCCGAAGCGCGTCGGCGGCGGCGGCCACGTCCTGGAACGTGCCGGGATAACCGCCCCCGGGCCGGTCGACGCCGCGATAGTCGATGTTCCAGACAAAGATGCCGCGCCGCCGCAAATCCTGCGCGATCCAGTTCATGATCCGGCGGTCGGCGATCCCGGTCTGCCAGCAGCCGCCATGGACCATGATCACCGCCGGATGCGGCCCCGGCCCGGCGGGGACCCAGGCGTCGGCGATCTGGAGCGCTTCCGATCCATAAGCAATGGTCGCGGTCGGCCGCGGGCGGGGGCGCTCGAGCAGGTCCGGCCAGGCCATCAGGCCGCCTGGGCCGCGCGGCGAAGGGGGGCTCTGCTGCGTCATCGCGCAGGCGGCTAACGCGAGGCCGAAGGCGAGAGCAAGCGGTTTCGAAAAGCGGCGCATGGCGGCCCGGGGATAGACCGCGATGCGCAAGGGGGACAGTTACTTTCACGCGCTTGGGGGCGAGCATTCGGAGCTGGCGGCCGAAAAGTAACTGTCCCCTTTGTCATCCGCAGCGGGACCGGCGCGGGTTCCAGGGCGCGCGGAACTGGATCTCGTTCAGCTTGCACATGGAGAAGGCGATCGCCTCGCCCAGCCGGCGCAGGGCACCGAGAAAATTGTGCATCGGGTTCGCTCCCTTCCCGCTCAGGCGACGTGGCTGGAGAAGCTGATGTTGAGCGCGGTCAGCGCGAAGGCGGCGACCATGGCGAACAGCTGGTGGCCGGTTCCGTCCCAGCCGGCGAAGCGGCCGATCGCGCCGCGAACCGCCGCGATGGCGCCGTCGACCCCCTCGCTGAAGGCCTCATGATGATCGACCCAGATGCGGCCGTCGAGTTCGTCACGCATTTTTAAATTCCCTTCCTCATTCCCTGATTGCGGCCGGTTGCCGCGACCCGATGGAAATGCGCCTTCGCGGTTCGTTCCGCCAACGAAAGTCTCGACAGATAGTATAAGCTGAGCTTATGAAGTTCGGATGGCTCGCCTGCCGCCCCTCGCCGCCGTCCGCGTCTTCGAATCAGCCGCGCGCCATGAGAATTTCACCCAGGCCGCCGCCGAGCTCGGCATGACCCAGGCCGCCGTCTCCTATCAGATTCGCTTGTTGGAGGAGCGGCTCGGCGCCTCCTTGTTCGCGCGCATCAAGGGGCGGGTGTCGCTGACCGATGCCGGGCGGCGGATCGCGCCGCTGGTCGCCGATGCGTTCGAGACGCTGGACGACGCCTTTTCCGGGCTGGTCGCCGAGGACCAGGCCTTACTCTCGATCAGCACCGCGCAGACCTTCGCCACCACCTGGCTGGCGCCGCGGCTCGGCAATTTCCAGATCCGCCACCCCGATCTCGCGGTCCGGCTCAGCACCGACAATCGGCTGGTCGATTTCACCACCGGCGAATTCCATGCCGCGATCCGGATGGGGCACGGCGGCTGGCCGGGGCTCAAATGCCATTTCATGTTCCGGCTTCATTTCAGCCCGATCTGCAGCGCCGAATTCGCCGCGGCCCACCGGTTCGAGCGGCCCGAGCAATTGCTCGACGTGCCGCGGCTGAGCCCGGCCGACGATTGGTGGCGGGAATGGTTCGCTTTGGCCGGCGTCGCCGCGCACGAGGGCCGGCCCGATCCCGGCCTGGTCCTCGACAATCAGGTGATCGAGGCGAACGCCGCCTTCGCCGGCGCCGGAATCGCGATGATGACTCCGATGTTCTGGCGCCCCGAGCTCGAAGCGGGGCGCCTGGTCCAGCCCTTCCCTCTGGTTCACGTCACCGACCGGGGCCATTGGCTGGTCTATCCCGAGGCACGGCGCAACCAGCCCAAGATCGCCGCCCTGCGCGACTGGCTGCTCGCGCAGGTCGAAGGCGAGAAGGCGCGCCTGCCGGCGGCGATCTTCGTCGCGCCCTGAAGAAGGGGGACAGTCCCGGGGGTGGGGACAGTCCCCGAGGGTGGGGACAGTCCCCGGCTCAGGCGGCGGCTTCCGTTTCGGCGGCGGCGGGCGGCTTCCTGGGGAACCAGCGGCGGCGGACCAGGGCGACGATCCAGGCGATCAGGCCGAGCATCAGCGCCCAGGGCAGCAAGGCGATCACGATCCTGAGCAGGAGATAGACCCCGCCCATGAACGATTCGCCGGCCTCCTCGAGCGACTGGCCGAGCGTCGGGGCCGGAGCGAAGCCGGGGACGAGGTCGCCCGAGCCGTAGCGGAACACCATCGGCGTGGTGGCCAGGCTCTCCTGCTGCGTCTCGCGGCTCTCGCGGATCGCGCGGATCTGCGCGCGCAGCTGCTGCGCCTCATAATCAAGCCGGCTGCGCTCGTCGCCGCGGACGCCCTGGCGCAGCCGCGCCTCGATCCGCGCCAGCTCGGCTTCCAGCTCGGCGATGCCGCGGCCGGCGGCGCGGATCGAGGTGCCGACGTCGACCCCGCTGATCTCGCTTTCGGTCAGCATGCCTTCGGACTGGACGACGACTCCGATCGCCTCCCGGCCGAAATGGCGGGCGGCGGCGGGATCGAGCTTGAAGGCCAGCATCGCCTCGATGTCGCGGTCGTTGACGACGCGATAATGCATGCCGGTGATCCGGCAGCGGGCGATTGTCAGCCGCTCGCACATCTGGGCGTGGCGCTCCTGGACCTCCGAGATCCGGGTCGCGGCGAGGCGGAAGGCGTAGCGATAGTTGAAGGCGACGCCGGGCGCCGCGGTCGGGCCGACATTGGGGCCGGCCTCGCGGTTGGCCTGGCCCGGCGCGACGATGCCCGGCGCGGCCTCGAAGCTGGTGGCGACATCGGCCGCCGCGTTCGACCCGCTGTCCGACGAGGGCGAGCCCGAGTCGGAGCGGCCCCCGGACGGGCCACCGCACGAGGTGGTGGCGAGAAGCAGAACAAGGAAGGGAATCGAACGGCGCACGATCAGTCTCCTCTTTGTTATGCCATTAGTCTACTTAATCAGTTGAGAATGGCAAGCGCCATTATCAGGGTGCGCGCCGCCGCCGGTCTGGGAACCAGCGGCGGCGGATCACGACCCCGATCCAGGCGAGCAGCGAGAGGGTCAGGGCCCAGGGCAGGAGCGCGATGACGATCCTGAGCAGCAAATAGGCGCCGCCCAGGAACGATCGGCCGCCATCGTCGAGCGCGTGCTTCAGCGTCGGGCGCGGGGCGAAGCCGGGGACGAGGCCGCCCGAGCCGTAGCGCAGCAGCATCGGCGTGGTGGCGAGGCTTTCCTGCCGAGCCTCGCGGCTCTCGCGGATCGCGCGGATCCGCGCGCGGAGCTGCTCCGCCTCATAGTCGAGCGGGCTGCGTCCGGCGATCGATATGCCGCCCTGGCGAAGCCGCGCCTCGATACGCGCGAGCTCTGCTTCCAGCTCGACGATGGTGCCGCCGGCCGCCCGGATCGCGCTGCCGGCGTCGACCCCATTGATCTCGCTTTGCGTCAGCATGCCTTCGGCCTGGACGACGATTCCCACCGCCTCGCGGCCGAAATGGCGGGCGGCGGCGGGGTCGAGCCTGAGGGCGAGCATGGCCTCGATGTCGCGGTCGTTGACGACGCGATAGCGCATGCCCGCGATCCGGCAGCGCGCCACGGTGAGCCGCTCACACATCAAGGCGTGGCGCTCCTGCACCTCGGCGATGCGGGTGGCGGCGAGGCGGAAGGCATAGGCGTAATTGAACGCGACTCCCGGCGCCGCGGTCGGCGCGACATTGGGCCCGGCCTCGCTTATGGCCGCGCGCGGCGCGACCATCGCGGGTGCTTCGGCGACTTCGAAATTTCGCACCGGCGCCGGGTCGGCGTCCACGAACGCCATCACGGGAGCATCTGCCATCCGCACCTGCCGGCTCGCATCGTTCGACGCGATCGCGAGCAGGACGACGATCAGGATCAGCAGGGCGCAGAGCGAAAGGGCCATCAGGCGGGGGCGGGTCAGGGTCATCGGCCGTCTCCTTCCGGCCCTAATGATATAATATAACATTCCGTCACGCAATAGGCTCTCGCCTCGCGGAATCGGCCCTGCTAACGCTCCGCCATGAGTGACATTTTCGACGCGATCGCCGAGCATCCGTTCGACGAGGCCTTGTCCCAACGCTACCTCGTCTACGCCCTCTCGACGATCACCGCGCGCTCGCTTCCCGACCTGCGCGACGGCCTGAAGCCGGTCCACCGGCGCCTCTTATGGGCGATGCGCCTGCTCAGGCTCGATCCCGGCTCGGGCTACAAGAAATGCGCGCGCGTGGTCGGCGACGTGATCGGCAAATATCACCCCCATGGCGACCAGTCGGTCTACGACGCGATGGTCCGCCTCGCCCAGGATTTCTCGCTGCGCTACCCTTTGGTCGACGGCCAGGGCAATTTCGGCAATGTCGACGGCGATAACGCCGCGGCGATGCGCTACACCGAGGCGCGGCTGACCGCGGCGGCGGTCGAATTGATGGCCGGGCTCGACGAGGGCACGGTCGCGTTCCGGGCGACCTATAATGGCGAAGAGGAGGAGCCCGAGGTCTTTCCGGGCCTCTTTCCCAATCTGCTCGCCAACGGCGCCAGCGGAATCGCGGTCGGCATGGCGACCTCGATCCCGCCGCACAATGTCGCCGAGCTGATCGACGCCGCCGTCCATCTGATCGACGCCCCGAACGCCGGCGATTCGGCGCTGATGGCCCATGTCAAAGGGCCGGACTTCCCGACCGGCGGGCGAGTCGTCGACGGCCCCGACGCGATCGCTCTGGCCTATGCGACCGGGCGCGGCAGCTTCCGCGTGCGCGCCCAATGGTCGATCGAGAAGGGGCCGCAGGGCGCGTGGACCGCGGTGGTGAGCGAAATTCCGTTCCACGTCGCCAAGGGCAAGCTGATCGAGCAGATCGCCCAGCTGATCGCCGACCGCAAGCTGCCGATTCTCGCCGACGTCCGCGACGAATCCGACGCGCGGATCCGGATCGTGATCGAGCCCAGGAGCCGGGCGGTGGAGCCCGACATGCTGATGGACAGCCTGTTCCGGCTGACCGACCTCGAAGTGCGGGTGCCGTTGAACCTCAACGTGCTCGACGCGAAGCGCACGCCCAGGGTGATGGGGCTTTGCGAGGTCCTGACCCAGTGGCTCGCCTTCCAGATCGAGGTGCTGGTCAATCGGTCGAACCATCGCCTCGAAAAGATCGCCGACCGGATCGAGCTGCTCGACGGCTATCTGATCGCCTATCTGAACCTCGACCGAGTCATCAAGATCATCCGTACCGAGGACGAGCCCAAGCCGGTGATGATCGCCGAGTTCGCGCTCACCGACCGCCAGGCCGAGGCGATCCTCAACATGCGGCTGCGCTCGTTGCGCAAGCTCGAGGAAATGCAGATCCGCAAGGAGCGCGACGGGCTCGAAAAGGAGAAAGCCGAGCTCGAAAAGCTGGTCGGGGACGAGAAGCTCCAGAAAAAGCGGCTCAGGAAGGATCTGCTCGGCCTCAAGGCCCGCTACGGCGCCGAGACCGCGCTCGGCGCGCGGCGGACAATCATCGAGGAGGCGGGCCCGGCGCGCGAAATCCCGCTCGAGGCGATGATCGAGCGCGAGCCGATCACGGTCATCCTTTCGAAGCGCGGCTGGATCCGGGCGATGAAGGGGAGCGTCGAGCTCAGCAATCCGGAGGCGCTGAAGTTTAAGGAAGGCGATGAATATGCCTTCCATCTCCACGCCCACAATACCGACAAATTGCTGCTCGCCTCCTCGGACGGCCGCTTCTACACGCTCGCCGCCGACCGGCTGCCGGGCGGGCGCGGCTTCGGCGAGCCGGTCAAGTCGATGGTCGACATCGAAAGCGAGGGCAATGTCGTCGCGCTGTTCCGCGCCGCGGCGGCGCAAAAGCTGCTCCTCGCCTCGTCCGACGGCCGCGGCTTCGTCACCGCTTCGGCCGGCGCGCTCGCCGAAACCCGCAAGGGCAAGCAGATCGTCAACCTTCGCCCCGGCGCGAAGCTGAAGGCGGTGCGGCCGCTCAAGCCCGGCGACGATTATGTCGCGGTGATCGGCGAGAACCGCAAGCTGGTCGTCTATCCGCTCGGCGAGCTCCCCGAAATGGGCCGGGGCGCGGGCGTCCAGCTCCAGCGCTACCGCGACGGCGGCCTGGGCGACGCGACCGGCTTCAATTTCGCCGAAGGCCTGAGCTGGGCGATGGGCGGCGAGAGCGGCCGGACCCGGACCGAAAGCGACATGAACCCCTGGCGGACCGCGCGCGGCGCCGCCGGGCGGATGCCGCCGACCGGCTTCCCGCGCGACAATCGGTTCGGCTGAGCAGTCTCTTACCGAATTCTCCGGGCGCATTTCTCAACGGTGCGTTAACCCTGTTTGCCTATCGCTTGGCCGATGCAGGCCGGGACCAAGCGCAAGCGAGCCAAATCGGGTGAGGGCGCCCCCTTTGCCGAGGGGATGTCGCCGCAGGCCGCCGCCCAGTTGCGCGAGCTGCTCGAGACCGTGCGCCAGCGCTATCTCGACGCCCTGCCGATCGCCGCCGCGATCCTCACTTTGGGCGACGATCCGTTCGTCGAATGCGCCAACGAGCAGTTCCGCTTCCTCGCCGAATGGGACGAGAGGCTCGGCGAGCGCCGGATCGCCGAGGTGCCTTTGCTGCGCTCGGGCCCGGTCGGCACCCGCCTTGCCGCCTTCCTCGCCGGCAGCGACCCCGCCTTCCAGTTCGACACCGCCGACGGCCGCTCGATCGGCGGGCGCCATTTCACGGTCCGCTTCTCGCGCCTGACGGCGATCCCCGGCCAGCCGCTCCGCTGCCTTATCTCGCTGATCGACAAGACCGCCCAGATCGAGACCGAAAAGAGCCTGCGCACCGAAATGCTGCGCGACAGTTTGACCGGCCTGCCCAACCGCTTCGCCTTCAACGAAAAGGTCGAGGCGGTACTTTCCGATCCCGGCTTCCGCGAGGGCGGCTATGCGGTGCTCGCGGTCGACATGACCCGCTTCAGCCGGGTCAACGAGTGCATGGGCGCGATGGCGGGCGACGAATTGCTGATCACCTTCGCCCGCCGCCTGGTCTCGGCGCTTCGGCCGAGCGACGTGCTGGCGCGCACCTCGGGCGACGAGTTCGGCATATTGATGCGGCTCGACCGCGGCCCGACCGACGCCTTCCGCGCCGCCGAGCGGATCAAGGCGGTGCTGACGCTTCCGTTCCGGCTTTCGGAGCTGGAGATAAGGGTCGATTGCGCGATCGGCTGCGCGATCCTGAACCAGGGCGTGGCGAGCGCCGACGAGGTGTTCCGAAACGCCCAGTTCGCGCTCAAGAACGCCAAGCAATCGGGCACCACCCAGATTTACGAGCCGGTCCAGGCCGAAGCGGTGCGCCGCCGCTTCAGCATGGAGACCGAGCTTCGGGTCGCGATCGAATCGGACGGCCTCACTCTGGCCTACCAGCCGCTGATCGAATTGAAGACCGGCCGGATCGCAGGCTTCGAGGCGCTGGCGCGCTGGCAGCATGAAGGAGCGGCGATCCAGCCCGACGAGTTCATCCCGGTCGCCGAGGAATCGGGGCTGATCGTCCAATTGGGCCGCTGGGCGCTGGAGACGGCGACGCGCACCCTGGCCGGCTGGGACCGCGCCGCCGGCATCGAGCTTCCGATCGGGATCAGCGTCAACATGTCGCCGATCCAGATCAGCCGAGACGACGTCGCCGCGGCGGTCTCGTCGGCTTTGGCCGCGAGCGGCATTTCGGGGGCGCGGCTGACCGTCGAGCTGACCGAAAGCGCGATCATCCAGGATCCGCAGGGCGCGGCCAAGGCGCTGAACGCATTGAAGCGGCTCGACGCCCGGGTGGCGATGGACGATTTCGGGACCGGCTATACCTCTTTGGCCTCGATGCAATTGCTGCCGATCGACGTGCTCAAGATCGACCGGCGCTTCATTTCGGCGATGATCGACGACGGCGATTCGGCGGCGATCGTCCATGCCATCCTCAGCCTCGCCAAGGCGCTCGGCATGGAGACGACCGCCGAGGGGATCGACAATGAGGATCTCGCTGTGGGCCTTGCCGAACTGGGCTGCACCTACGGCCAGGGCTTCTATTTCGCCGAGGCGCTGCCGGCCGAGGAGGCGCTCGCTTACTGGCGCGCGCGCAACGCCTGATCGACGTGCCGCCGCGCCAACGCGCGAACCTCTGCCTTGTCCGACGAAAATCCCGCCGCCGCCCAGTCCCGCTCGATCGCCTGCAGGGTGGCGGCGACGATTGGGCCCGCTTCCAGCCCCATGGCGATGAGGTCGCCGCCGCCGATTGCGAGGCGCGGGCGCGGCCAGCCCTGCAGCGCCTTCAGGTCGATACCGGTCTTGCCCTGGAGCAGGAAGCGGTCGACCGCCTCCTCATTGCCGATCCGGTAGGCGAGCGGCTCGGGCGTATCGAGCGACGGATCGGCGGCCGAGACCAGCCGCTTCGCCGCCCGGTTCGAAAGGCGCAGCCGAGCGGCGACCGCGGCCGCTGCCTCCGGATCGGCCGGCAGCAGCGCCGCCAGCCGCCGGATCGGCGCGGGCGCGATCCCCGCCGCCCGCTCGGCGGCGGTGAGGGCGGCGAGCCGATCGGCCGATTCGATCTCGGGAAGCACCGGCCTCAGGATCCCGCGCGCGATCATCAGCGCAGCGGTCGGCGCCGGATCGGGCAGGGCAAGCAGCTTGAGCATCTCGTCGGCGATCCGCTCGCGCGACAGGGCCATCAGGTCGTTGGCGCGCGCGGCGCAGGCTTCGAGCGCCGCGGCGTCGGGATCGCCGGTGCCGAAGCGGGCGTGGAAGCGGAACAGGCGCAGGATCCGCAAATGATCCTCGGCGATCCGCTGCAAGGGGTCGCCGATGAAGCGGACATGGGCCGCTTCGAGGTCCGCGACCCCGTCGAAATAGTCGAATATCTCGCCGGTCGCCGGATCGGCGTAGAGCGCGTTGATCGTGAAGTCGCGCCGCGCCGCGTCCTCGCGCCAATCCTCGGTATAGGCGATCGTGGCGCGCCGCCCGTCGGTCGCGACGTCGCGGCGCAAAGTGGTCACCTCGACCGGCGCGCCGCCGATCACCGCCGTGATCGTGCCGTGCGCGAGCCCGGTCGGAACCGCCTTGATCCGCGCCGCCTCGAGCCGCTCGACCACCGCCTCCGGGGTCAGGCGGGTGGCGAGGTCGACATCGCTGACCTCGAGGCCGAGCAAGGTGTCGCGCACGCAGCCGCCGACAAAAAGCGTCTCGCCTTCGCCCGCCCCGAGCGTCTTCAGCAGCCGGTCGAGGCCGGGGCGGCTCCGCCACGGGGCGTCGGGCAGATTCAAGCGAGCACCAGGCGGCGGCCCAGGTTGACGATCATCGCCGCGGTCGCTCCCCAGATTCGGCATCCCTCATAGTCGATCTCATAATAGGTCCGCTCCCGGCCGCGCCACAGCGCGCTTCGGACGTGCTGGTGGCGCGGATCGAGCAGATAGGCGAGCGGCGCTTCGAACATCGCGGCGACCTCGCCCGGATGCGGCCTGAGCGGCAGATCGGGCGGGACGATGCCGAGCACGGGCGTGACCTCGAAGCCGGTGACGGTCCGGTAGCGGTCGGCGATGCCGATCACGTCGACCAGGCAGGGCGGCAGGCCGATCTCCTCCTCGGCCTCGCGCAGGGCGGCGGCGACCGGCCCGTCGTCGCCGGGATCGATCCGGCCGCCGGGGAAGCTGATCTGGCCCGGATGCTTGCGCATCGTCTCGGGCCGGAGCGTCAGGATCACGGTCGGCTCGGGCCGCTCGACGACGGCGACCAGCACTGCGGCCGGAGTGATGCCGCGGCCAAATTCCTCCTCGTCGAGCACGTCGCCGCCGATCAGCTCGGGGCTGGCCCGGTGCCCCGATTCGAGCGCCGCGCGCAGCGTCAAGGCAAGGCTCATGCGCCGGGCTCCAGCGCGAAGAAGGCGCTTTGGCTCCACAGGCCCGCGGGCCTCGCCCCTTCGGCCAGCGCGAGCTCGGCCAGCTCGTAATAGACCGGCCGGGCGACCAGCGCCTCGAGCCCGGCGCGGACGTGAAGATAGGGATGGAGGCCGTCCTTCTGTTCGAAGCGCAAAGCGTGTTCCGGGCCGGCGATCACGACCTCGCCGGTGTTGAGGCGGAGGGCGAGCGTGCGGCCCTCGCCTTCCCCCTCGCTCTTCAGCTCGACCGCGACGAACGGCGCGTCCTCGACCAGGATGTCGAGCTTCTCGGCGGGCGTGACCAGCACATGAGAGCCGTCGGGCTCGCGACGCAGGATGGTCGAAAACAGCCGCACCATTTCGGGCCGGCCGATCGGGCTGCCCTCGTGATACCAGGTCCCGTCGCGCGCGATCCGCATCGCGCTGTCGCCGCAATGGGTCGGATTCCACTTGTCGACCGGCGGCAGCTTGTGCCCCTCGGCGAGCCGGGCAATGTCGGCAAGGCTCAAATTGCTCAAATCCTCCATGACCGCGCTGTAGCGGCTGGCTGGCATTGCGCAAAGCGGGGCGCTATCGCGGCCTCATGGAAGCTCGGACGGCGATCGTGACCGGCGGCGCGAAGCGGATCGGCGCCGAGCTCGTCCGCGCGCTGGCCGCCGACGGCTGGCACGTCCTGATCCATTACGGCAAATCGCGCGCCGAGGCGGAGGCGCTGGCGGCGGAGGTCGGCGATGCATCGATCGTCCAGGCCGAGCTCGCCGACCCCGCGGCTGCCGCAACGATCCTGGCCGCGGCGGATGGCCTGCCGCCGCTGCGGCTGCTCGTCAACAACGCCTCGCGCTTCGCCCATGACGACATGAAGGATTTCACAATAGAGGGCTGGGCCGCCCATCTCGACGTCAACCTGCGCGCGCCGGCCCTGCTTTCGCGCGCGTTCGCAGGGAAGGCGGATCGGGGCCTGATCGTCAACATGCTCGATGCCAAGCTCGCCGCATTGAACCCCGATTTCTTCAGCTACACGGTCTCGAAGATCGGCCTTGGCGGCCTCACCGAGCTTTGCGCGCGGGCCTTCGCGCCGAACATTCGCGTCTGCGGCATCGCGCCCTCGGTGACGATGGTCTCGGGGCCGCAGAGCCGCGCCAATTTCGACAAGGTCCACGGGCTCAACGCCTTGGGGCGCGGCGTCGACGTCAGCGAGATCGTGGCTGCTTTGCGCTTCATCATCGCCACGCCGAGCCTCACCGGCCACACGATCATGCTTGACGGCGGCCAGCGATTCCTCTCCCTGCCCCGCGACGTCCAGTTCCTGGAGCCGCAATGACTCAGAATATCGCCCATCTGGACGGCCTGGTGCCCGAGCGGCTCGCGCCAAGGACGCGCAAGATCGTGCTCGAGGATTACGACCTGCCGGTCGACATCGGCTTCCACGATTTCGAGGTCGGGACGCCGCAGCGCCTTTTGGTCACGGTCGAGGTTTGGGTCGACGAGCGCAGTTTCGCCGCCGGCGACGAGCGCGCCTTGGCCTGGGATTATGATTTCCTGCGCACCGAGATCGGCGCGCTCGCGCAGGGCCGGCGCTTCAACCTCCAGGAGACGTTCGTTCGCGAGATATACGACCTCGTCGCCGCCCGCCGCGGCGTCACCGCGCTTCGCGTCTCGACCCGCAAGCCGGACATCTATCCCGATTGCGGCGGCGTCGGCGTGGACCTGTCGTCTTTCTGACGAGAGAGGGCTAGCGCCGCATTCTGGTCCGCGCGCACGGGCCCAACCCCTCGATCACCAGCCGGTAATCGGCCTGGATCGCCTGCGCTTCGGCGGGCCCGGCTTCGCTCAGCGCGCCGGCTGGAAGGCGCGGCGGCAGGGTGCAGGCGAGCCGGTACCAGAGCAGGGTGTCGGGCTCGGGCGGGGCGGCCGCCTCGTCGACGATCTCGCTCAAGGCGACCGACCAGCGCGGCCGTTCGCCCGGCCGGCGCAGGATGTTCAGCGAAATCGGCCGATCGCCGGCGGCCTGGACGAAAATCTGGGTCTCGCTTTCGCCGGGAAGCGAGCCCTGGACGTGGAAGGCGCGGCCGATGCCGGTGATTCGCGGCGCCGCGTCGGGGTGGGACGATTCGCGCAGGATCGCGCGCAGCCGCTCGGCCGTGGCGGGATCGTAAGCGAGCTGCGCGTCGGGCGCGACCAATCGCAATTCGGCCGTGCGATTCGGCACGCGCGACGCCAGCACCAGCACTTCGTCGCGGCGCCGCGGGCGGACGGCGCGTCCGCGCGAATCACTGGGGAGGTCGACCAGATAGGAGACTCGCGGGGCAAGGCCGCCGGCGCCGCGAATCAGCGCGACGATTTCGGCCTCGACGAGGAAGCGCCGGTGGCCGGGCGCGACGTTCGGCGCCTCCTCGGGGCTCAGCGTGTCGGCGTCGCGGATGCGCAAATGCGCGGCGACCGGCGCGGCCAGCGCGAGATCGGCCAGATCGGCATAGGTGAGCTGCGGCGCGGCGACGGGAACGGGTTGCGACTCAACGGGTTGCGCGAAAACGAGGGCGCATAGCACGAGGGCGGCCGGGTATATTTTCACCTTGTCTCGCTCCTTCGAAAGGCCTCCGGCGCCCGCTAACGGACCACGCATGAACCGTCCATTGCGAAGGATTTCGCACTTGGCATTGTTGTGTTATATCGTAGCGTCAACGGACTCACGCGAAGGATTGCTTCCGTCAAACCGTCACGATAGAGCACGAGCGATCGAGTCCGTTACACGGATGAACCGAATGCGGGCCACCGCGTTAATGCAGGTTGAAATCCGGGCAGGAACCTAAAGAGGGAGCGTGGCTGGTTAATGTCATACGTTGATCAGGGAATCACCCAGGGACGGATCTATGCGATCGTCGGCGTTGCAGTCCTGCACGCCTTTCTCGGTTACGCCGTCGTGACGGGCCTCGCCTACAATTTCGTCAAGAACGTGGCCGAGGATCTCAAGACCTTCGACGTGGAGGAAGAGCCGCCACCCCCCGAGGAGCCGCCGCCTCCCGAGCAGCCGCAAGTCCAGCCGCCGCCGATCGTGTCGCCGCCGCCGATCGTGCGCACCAACACGCTGCCGCCGCCGGTCTACTCGGTGCCGACCGCGCCGCCCGTGCAATTCACGCCGACCGCACCTCCCGCGCCGCCGGCGCCTCCAGCCCCGCCGCCGCCGCCGCGAACCGTCGAACCGGCGCGCGCCCGGGCGAATCTCGCCTCCTATGTCTCCGACGCGGATTATCCGGCTTCCGCGATTCGCGCCGAGGAGCAGGGCACGACGGGGTTTCGCCTGACTGTCGGGCCGGATGGCCGGGTGACCGCCTGCTCGGTCACCTCGGGCAGCGGTTCGGCGGCGCTCGACGCAGCGACCTGCCGGATCATGCGCAGCCGGGCCCGCTTCACCCCGGCGCGCGACAATCACGGGCAACCGACCACCGATTCGGTGAGCAGCCGCATCCGGTGGGTGCTTCCTGACAATTGATCCGCGTTTCCAACAATTTCTTTTTAGACTGAGAGGGAAGTTACAATGGCAGCTCCAGCAGTACCCGGCGCAGAGAATCCCTATGGCCTCATGCCCGCCCTGAGGGACGGCGGCATCGTCGCCCAGCTTACTTTCGGGGTCATGGTCATCATGTCGGTCGGATCCTGGTACATCTTCTTCGTCAAGCTGTTCGAGCAGCAAAGGATCATGAAGGAAGGCCGCCGCGCCCGCTCCGTGTTCTGGCAGTCGCCCAATTTGCGCGAGGGCGCGAACAAGCTCGACAAGAACGGCGCTTATCGCCAGATCGTCGACGACGGCCTGATCGCCGAGGAGCAGCACGACAAGCTGACCGACCCGATCGACCAGCACGACTGGATGCTCAACTCGCTCGCCCGCAGCCAGGGCGCGATCACCTCCAAGCTCACCAGCGGCCTCGCCTTCCTCGCCACCGTCGGCTCCACGGCGCCGTTCGTCGGCCTGTTCGGAACGGTCGTCGGCATCATCCGTGCGCTGATCCGGATCGGCGCGTCGGGCCAGGCATCGATCGACGCGGTCGCCGGCCCGGTCGGCGAGGCCCTGATCATGACCGCGGTCGGCCTCATCGTCGCGGTCCCGGCGGTTATGCAGTACAATTGGCTGATGCGCCGCAACAAGGCGATCGGCGAGGAATTGGCGCGCTTCGCCAACGACGTGCACGGCTACATGATGTCGGGCGGCGCCGTCCGCCCCGCCGTCCAGGCCGCCCGTCCGACCCCGCCCCGTGCTCCGGCGGGCGCGGCGACCTCCGCCGGCACGGCCAGCACGTCGAGGCCCTAAGGAGGCAAGCGGCGGGGCGCCGGCCCCGCCGCGCCCTTCCCGGCGCCGCCGCACGGACGGCGCTGAAGCAGAACAGGAAGTCTAATCATGTCAATGCAGGTCGGCGAATCAGGCGGCGAAGACGACACACCGATGTCCGACATCAACACGACGCCTCTCGTGGACGTCATGCTGGTCATGCTGATCATATTCCTCATCACCGTTCCCGTGGTGCGGCAGACGATCGACGTGCGGTTGCCGAAGGTGGATTTCCAGCCGACCATCACCAAGCCGGAGAACGTCAACCTGACGGTCCGTGCCGTGAACGGCCAGTGCGAGGTCTATTGGAACCTGACCCGGGTGAACTCGCAGCAGCTGCTCGACCGCGCGGTGGCCTCGCTCGAGGCTTTGATCGTGCGGGTCGGCGGGGTGCAGAACATCACCGAGGAGAATATGCCCGAGGCGCATATCCGCGGCGACATCAACACCCCCTACCGATGCATCGGCGGGGCGATCTTCACCATGCAGCGCGCCGGCTTCGCCAGGATCGGCTTCATTTCCGAGCCGCCGCCGCGCGGCGGCGTCCGCATGTGATCGGGACGAGACAGGAGCAATTTAGATGAGCGCAAGCGTTCTCAATCCCGAATCAGCCGAACCGATGATGGAGATCAACACGACTCCGCTCATCGACGTCATGCTGGTGCTTCTGATCATGATCATCATGACCATCCCGATCCAGAGCCACGCGGTGAAGCTGGACTTGCCGCAGGACCAGGCGAACCAGAATCCGCCGCCGATCGATCCGGTCAAGAACAAGATCGTGATCATGCCCGACGGCGCGGTGCTGTGGAACGGCGCCGCGGTCGATTTGACCACCCTGCGCCAGTATCTCGACCTCACCACGACGATGCGGCCGACGCCGGAGCTGCACCTTCAGCCGCATCCGGAGGCGCGTTACGAGGTCGTCGACGAGGTGCTCGCCGTCACCAAGCGCGCAAACGTCACCGCGATGGGCTTCGTCGGCAACGAGGCCTACGGCACCTTCAACTAGAGCGGCGAGACTCCTCGCGCGCGAATTTGGGCGGTCCTTCGGGGCCGCCCTTTTCCTCTGCTAAGCGGCCAGCCCCTCGAACTGCATGCGGGCCAAGCGGGCGTAGAGGCCGCCCTTGGCGTTGAGCGCGTCGTGCGTGCCTTCCTCGACGATTCGGCCCTGGTCCATGACCAGAATCCGGTCGGCGGCGCGGACGGTGGCGAGGCGGTGGGCGATGACGAGCGTCGTGCGCCCCTCGAACAATCGCTCGAGCGAGCTCTGGACCAGCCGCTCGCTTTCCGCATCGAGCGCCGAGGTCGCCTCGTCGAGCAGCAGCAGGGGCGCGTCGCGCAGCAATGCGCGGGCGATGGCGATGCGCTGGCGCTGGCCGCCGGAAAGCCGCGCCCCGCCTTCGCCGAGATAGGTGCCGAGCCCGTCGGGCAGCTTGCGCAGGAATTCGGCGGCATTGGCCGCCTCGGCCGCGCCCCACAGCTCGTCGTCGCTCGCCTCCCAGCGGCCGTAGCGCAGATTGTCGCGCGCCGAGGCGGCGAAGATCATCGTCTCCTGCGGCACGACCGCGATCCGCGCCCGGATTTCGGCGAGGTCGCCGGCGCGCAAATCGACGCCGTCGAGCCGGACAATTCCCGCATCGGGGTCGTAGAAGCGCTGGGCGAGCTGGAAGATCGTCGTCTTGCCCGCGCCCGAGGGGCCGACCACGGCCAGCGTCTCGCCCGGCGCGACCGCGAGGCTGAATTCGTGGAGCGCGCTGACGTCCTGCCGGGTCGGATAGCGAAAGGTGACATTTTCGAATTCGAGCGTGCCGCGCGCCGGGGTCGGCAAGGGCGCCGGGTTCGGCGGAGACTGGATCTGGGGTACCTTGGCGAGCAGTTCGGATATCCGCCCGGCGGCGCCGGCGCCGCGCAGCAAATCGCCATAGACTTCGGTCAGCGCCCCGAACGCGCCGGCGACGATCGCGCCGGTGATGACGAAGGCGGCGACCGTGCCGCCGGAGAGGGCGCCCTGCGAGACGTCGATCGCCGCCTGGCGCATCAGGAGGGTGATCGATCCGAAGATCATGGTGATGACGATCGCGGTGAGGAACGAACGCAGCAGGATGCGGCGCCGGGCGGTGGCGAAGACGGTCCGGACCGCGTCGCGGAAACGGCCGCTCTCGCGCTTCTCCTGACCGAACGCCTGGACGATCTTCATCGCGCCCAGCGTCTCGGCGACGATCGAGCCGAGATCCGCGATCCGGTCCTGGCTGTTGCGCGAGATCGCCCTGACCCGGCGCCCGAGCAGCATGGTGGGCAGGATGATGATCGGGATGCCGACCATCAGCCCCAAAGTCATCATCGGCGCCAGCGCGAACAGATAAAGGATGCCGCCGATCCCCATCACGAGGTTGCGCAGCGCCTGCGAGACGGTCGATCCGACCACCATCTCGATGACCGCGGTGTCGGCGGTGATCCGCGAGGCGATCTCGGAAGGCCGGTTCTCCTCGAAGAAGCGCGGCTCGAGCCGAAGCATGTTGTCGTGGACCGCGGTGCGGATGTCGGCGACGACGCGCTCGCCGAGCATCGACACGAAATAATAGCGAAAGGCGGTGGCGAGAGCGAGCAGCACCACCATCGCGAGCAGATAGTTGAACAAATTGCTGATCTGGGCGCCGCCGCCCTGGGCCGCGAAGCCCTGGTCGATCAGCCGGCGAAAGCCGTCGGGAATGGCGAGCGTCGCCCCGGCGGCGAGCAGCAAGGCGATGCCGGCGCCGGCGAGCGTCCCCTTGTAGCGCAACGCATAGCCCCAGACCGTCAGCAGATTGACGATCCTGCCCTTGGGGGCGTCTTCGATCCGCGTTGCCGCCATGCCGCGGGCCTAGCAGCGCGAGGGATGGGGCTCAATGGCAGGTGGCGGTCGCGCTACGCCCGAATCGGCCCGGGGGGGCTGATCTGCTTCATCAGATTGTCGTTCCAAGCCCCCTCGACCCGAACGTGGGCCGCCGCGCCCAGCATCGTCGCCTCGATCAGATTGTGGTTCAGATAGACGTAGAGGCCCGGCTGCCGGAACTTGTAGAGCGCGGCGCAGGCCGAGCCGCCGCGGACGAACCAGGTTTCGAGATCGCGCTGGGGAGGGTTGGCGAACTTGCCGGTCTCCCAGACCCAGTCGCCATGTCCGCCGATCAGATGCGGGCGCGTATCCCGGTTCGCCTGGGAGTGAACGAACAGCACGGTCTCGCCGACCCTGGCCTTCAGCGCGCGCTCGCCGGTCAACGCGCCGTGGGCGCCGTTGAAGATGACATGGGTGGGGACGAGGCCCCGCATCGCCTCCAGCGTGTCGGCGTAGGAATCCGCGGCGTCCGGGTAGGTCTTGAAGGCGCCCGCCGCATCCCTGGGCAGATAGAGGTCGAACTCGCCGATGGTGAAGACCTTGTCATAGGTCAGGCTCCTCCCCTCGGGATCGGTCAGCCCGGCGCGCGGCAGGACCATCAGGACGCCGCTCATGCCCGATACGACGTGCAGGGCGACCATGCCCTCCGGCGCGCAATGATAAACGAACACCCCGGAGCGCGTCGCCTTGAACCGCAGGACCACCTGCTCGCCCGGATTGATCAAAGTCAGCGCTCCTCCTCCCAGCGCGCCGGTCGCGGCGTGGAAGTCGATATTGTGGGGAAGCGCGCTCGTCGGCGGATTGACGAGCGTCAGCTCCACATAATCGCCCTGGTGGACGACCATCGTCGGCCCCGGCATCGAGCCGTTGAAGGTCATGGCGTGGAAAATCGTGCCCGCCTCGTCGACGACGATGGTCTTCGATTCCGTGGTCATCCTGAACTTGACGAGTTTCGGCGCGCCGCGGGCGACCTGGTCGTGGGCATGGACGAAGGGCGGCGCGACCAGCGCGACGGTGACGCTCTCCAGGCTCTCGGGATTGGTGTCGGTGTCGGCGTCGGTGTCACTGCCGCCGTCGGCGCTGTCGCCGGTTTCGCGAGAGCAGGCGGAGACCGCCGCGACGAGCGCCCCGGCGGCGGGCAGGGCGAACATGGCCGTGCGGCGGTTCAGCATCTCGGTTTCCTGACGATGTCGGAGAGATTTCCATGAGGACAACGACCGAGCGGGCAAGACGGGCGCGTCCGGACCGGAACTATCGGACGGCCGGACTCTTTAATGAAAGCCAGCCAGTTGGCGGGGGCTCCCCCGGCACCGCTTGGCCGAAGGAAAAATCATGCATCGCCATTTGCTGTTGTTCGCGTCCGCCGCCTTGCTCGCGTCATGCGGCGAGCAGAAATCGAGCGCGCCGGCGACCACCCAACCCCCGGCCGAAGCCACCGCATCCGCGCCCCCGGCGCAGCCGGCCGCGGCCGCGCCCGGCGGGGAAATCCCCGACCCGCAGGCGCGGCTGACGCTGGCCTCGCTGGCCGCCCCCTACAATACAGCCGATCTCGCCAACGGCCGGGCCGCCTTTGCCCGCTGCCGCGCCTGCCACACCCTCGCCGAGGGCGGCGCCCGCCTGATGGGTCCCAATCTGTGGAATATATTCGGCCGTCAGGTCGGGTCCAAGGAAGGCTTTACCTACTCCCCGGCGATGCAGGCCGCCGACTTCGTCTGGGACACCGCCAGGCTCGATCTGTGGCTCGACAATCCGCAGCAATTCATGCCCGGCAACAGGATGATCTTCAACGGCATTCACGACGCCGAGGACCGGCGCGACCTGATCGCCTATATCGCCACGCAGACCCGGGCCCCGCCGGCGTCCTGATGCGGCCGTTCGCTCGGCGCGGCAATACCCGATGACCACGCGGGGCGAGCGGATGCTCGCGCTCCGGCGCTCGCGAATGGCCGCGTCGCCGCCCTTTCTGCGCGGCGGCTTCCGGCCGTTCTTCTTCTTCGGCCCCGCCTGGGCGGTGATCGCGCTGGCGCTGTGGGTCCTCGTCTTTTCCGGCAGCCTGGACCTCCCGTCCGCGTTCGAACCCCTGAGCTGGCACCGGCATGAGATGCTGTTCGGCTTCGTCGGCGCGGTTGTCGCCGGGTTCCTGCTCACCGCGATACCGAATTGGACGGGTCGCTTGCCGATCGCCGGATGGCCGCTCGCCGGCCTGGCCGGGCTTTGGGCGGCGGCGCGGCTGGCGGTGCTTTTCTCCGCCTCGACAGGCATGGCGGCGGCCGCCATTCTCGATGTCGGATTCTATGTCATGCTCGCCGGCCTCGCCGCCCGCGAGGTTCTGGCGTCGAAGAACCGGAACCTGCCGGTCGTGGGCCTTGTCCTCTTATTGGGGGTCGCGAACGCCGCCGATCACGCGGGCGCGGCCGGGCTCCTGCGCGATGCCGACATCGGCATACGCGCGGCGATCTCGCTCGTCGTGATGATGATCTCGCTGATCGGCGGCCGGATCGTCCCCTCGTTCACGCGAAATTGGCTGGTAAAGCACGGAATCGAGCGCCGATTGCCGGGACAGGCGACGCGTTTCGACATGGCGGTGTTGGCCGCGACCGCAATGGCTCTCCTGGCCTGGACCGCCGCCCCGGACTGGTTGCCCGCCGGGTGGATGCTTGCCGCCGCCGGGTGCGCGCAAGCGGCAAGATTGTCGCGGTGGGGCGGGCTGAGGTGCGCGCGCGATCCGCTCGTCTTCATTCTCCATGTCGGATATTGCTGGGTTCCGGCCGGTCTGCTCCTGCTGGGCGCCGGCATCCTTTGGACATCCATTCCCCGGTCGGCGGCGATCCACGCGCTGACCGCCGGCGCGATGGCGACGATGATCCTCGCCGTCATGACCAGAGCGATCCTGGGTCATACGGGCCGCGCGCTGGCCGCCGGCCCGCTTACCGCCCTGATCTATATCCTGGTGACGTTCGGCGCCGTCCTTCGGGTGGCTGCCTCATTTGGCCTGTTCGACTATGCGATCGGCATGGAGGTCGCGGCCATCGCCTGGGCGGGCGCCTTCGTCCTGTTTCTCGCCGTCTACGGCCCGATCCTGTTCCGGCCGCGGCTGGGGGAAATATGATCGAGTGAAGCGCCCCGCGCCCCTCGACCGCCCGGTCGGCTATTCCCTTATGGACCATTGCCCCCCGAGCGCCCATATAGACCCGCAACCGGGGGTGCCTGCTTGATGCTTTACGACGCGTACGAAATGCAGCGCTCGCTGCTCGCCGGTGCCAGCACCCTAGCCAATTTCGGCGCCGGCTGGATGCAAAACCCGGTCAATCCCTTCGCTTACTCCCACATGGGGCCGATCGTAGCATCGGCCCTTGACGTATTCGCGCACGCCTCGGCGCCGCGCGGCAAGCCCGAATTCGGCCTCGAAAGCGTCGTCGTCGAGGGCAGGACGGTTGCGGTCAGCGAGGAGATCGTGCTGCGCCTGCCGTTCGGCCAGCTCAAGCGCTTCCGCAAGCACGGGGTGGAAGGCGGTCCGAAGCTGCTGATGGTCGCGCCGATGTCGGGCCATTATGCGACTTTGCTGCGCGGCACGGTCGCTCGGATGCTGCCCGGCCACGACGTCTACATCACCGATTGGCGCGACGCGAAACTGGTGTCGCTCGACGAAGGCGGCTTCGACCTCGACGATTATGTCGATTATCTGATCGCGTTCATGGAGGCGATCGGGCCGGGCGCGCACATGCTCGCCGTTTGCCAGCCCGCGGTGCCCGCTTTCGCCGCCGCGGCTTTGATGAGCGCCGACAAGAATCCCTGCCGGCCGAAGACGCTGACGCTGATGGGCGGGCCGATCGACACGCGCAAGGCGCCGACCGAGGTCAATATCGTCGCGACCCAGCGGCCTTATTCCTGGTTCGAGCATAATGTGATCGCGACCGTCCCTTATCATTATCCGGGCTCCGGGCGGCACGTCTATCCGGGCTTCCTCCAGCTCGCCGGCTTCATGGCGATGAACCTTGGCGACCATCTCACCGGCCATTGGGAGATGTTCCGGCATCTCGTCCAGGGCGACGGCGAGAGCGCCGAGGCGAGCAAGGATTTCTACGAGGAATATCGCTCGGTCTGCGACATGACCGCCGAATTCTACCTGCAGACGATCGACGTCGTCTTCCAGCGCCATTCGCTGCCCAAAGGCGAGCTGATGCACCGCGGCCGCCGCGTCGATCCCAAAGCGGTAAAAGACATCGCCCTGCTGGCGATCGAGGGCGAGCGCGACGATATCAGCGGCATCGGCCAGACCAGGGCCGCGCTCGACATCGCGACCCGCCTGCCGGCGAAAATGAAGCGCTACCACCTCGCCAGGACGGTCGGCCATTACGGCATCTTCAACGGCAGCAAATGGCGCAATCAGATCGCGCCGGTCGTCGAGGATTGGATCGCCAGGCACGAAAAATAGGGACTGTCCCTGTTTTCAGGCGGGCTGGACGACGCTCGCCAGCAGCCCCTCGAACAGCCGCCTCCCGCCGGTCAGGCCGTGCGCGGCTTCGACCGCGCGCTCCGGGTGCGGCATCATGCCGAGCACGTTGCCGCCTTCGTTGAGAATGCCGGCGATCCCCCGCGCCGAGCCGTTGACTTCGCCGGCGTAGCGAAAGGCGACCCGCCCCTCGCCCTCGAGCCGGTCGAGCGTCTCGGCATCGGCCTGGAAATTGCCGTCGTGATGGGCGACGGGCACGATTATCTCCTCGCCCGCATCGTAGCGGGAGGTGAAGGCCGACTGGCTGTTCTCGACCCTCAGCGCGACGTCGCGGCAGACGAAGCGGATGCCGGCGTTGCGCATCAGCGCGCCGGGCAGCAGCCGCGCCTCGGTCAGCACCTGAAAGCCGTTGCACACGCCCAGCACCATGATTCCGCGCGCCGCCGCCTCCTTCACCGCGCGCATCACCGGCGAGCCCGCCGCCATCGCCCCCGAGCGCAGATAATCGCCATAGGAAAAGCCGCCGGGGATCGCGATCAGGTCGAGGCCGTCGGGAAGCGCGGTTTCGCGGTGCCAGACCATCGCCGGCGCCCGGCCGCTCACCAGCCGTAGCGCCTGCGCCAAGTCGCGATCGCAATTGGAACCCGGAAAAACGATCACCGCGCTCTTCAAGCGGCTTGCTCCACCCGCTCGATGCGGAAATTCTCGATGACGATGTTGGCGAGGAGCTTGCGGCACATCTCCTCGAGGTCCGAGTCGCTGGTCGTCTCGTCGACCTCGAGCTCGATCAATTTGCCCGCGCGCACGTCCCGCACGCCGCCGAAGCCGAGCCCCTCGAGCGCGTGGTGGATCGCTTTGCCCTGGGGATCGAGGACGCCGTCCTTGAGCGTCACGAAGACGTTGACCTTCATGGCCGCGCTATGGCGGCAAGCCGGGGCTCCCGCAAGCGTTCACGGCTTCTTTACCAGCATGTGCGAGCCTTGCCGGCCTGATTGCAAGGAGGTGCCCGATATGCTGGGCGTCGCATTGGCCTGTTTCGTCGGCCTGTTCGCCTTCGGGAACCAGTTTCTGGGCTGGACCGATCCGCACGGCCAGGTCCAGCTCGGCCTGTTCATGTCGTTCCTGTTCGGGATCGTCTGCGGCTACCGCTCCAAGGCCTGAAAGGGGACGGTTACTGGTAACTGTCCCCATCGTGACCTATCTTGCACCCATGACCGACATCGCCCTCTCACCTTCGGCGGCCGCGCGGGTCGCGGCGATCGCGGCGCGGCAGGAAAAGCCCGCGATCCTGCGCCTGTCGGTCGACGGCGGCGGCTGCGCCGGCTTCCAATATCGCTTCGGCCTCGCCGACGAGATCGCGGCGGACGACGTGCGCGCGGTCCGGGACGGCGTCACTTTGGTGGTCGACCCGGTCTCGCTCGATCTGGTGCGCGGCGCGACCGTCGATTTCGTCGAGAGCCTGGGCGGCTCCGCCTTCCAGGTCGCCAACCCCAACGCGGCCTCGGGCTGCGGCTGCGGGACCAGCTTCAGCATCTAGCGTCGCCGCGGCGGTAGGGGCTAAGGCAGCTCCATGAAAATCGTCACCTACAATTTGAACGGCGTTCGCGCGCGGCTCCCCCGCCTCATCGAATATCTCGAGGAGCAGAGGCCCGATGCCTTGTGCCTTCAGGAGATCAAGTGCGACGACGATAGCTTCCCCATCAACGACATCCGCGCGGCCGGTTATGACGGAATCTGGCACGGCCAGAAGGGCTTCAACGGCGTCGCCATTCTCGCCCCGGCCGGAGTCGAGGTCGCGTTGCGCCGCCAGGGCCTTCCCGGCGATCCGGACGACAGCCACAGCCGCTATATCGAGGCCGAGGTGGCCGGCGTCACGATCGCGTCCCTCTACCTGCCCAACGGCAATCCGGTCGGCACCGAAAAGTTCGCCTACAAGCTCGCCTGGATGGAGCGGCTGCGCGCCCATGCCGCCGAGCTGCTGGCCCAAGAGCGCCCGGCCATGCTGGCGGGCGATTGGAACGTGATCCCGACAAACGATCCGGACGACGTCTTCTCGGCCAGGGCGATGGCGTCCGACGCTTTGATGCAGCCCGAAAGCCGCCAGGCCCTGCGCCGCATCCTCAATCTTGGCTATACCGACGCGATCCGCGCCCGCTATCCGCAAGGCGCGCTCTACACCTTCTGGGATTATACCGCCGGCTGCTGGCAGCGCGACGCCGGCTTTCGCATCGACCATCTCCTGCTCAGCCCCCAGGCCGCCGACCGCCTCCGCGACGCCGGCGTCGACAAGGAATATCGGGGGCGGGAGAAGGCCAGCGACCACGCGCCGACCTGGGTCGAGATCGACTAGGGATAAGCGGGCATTCCCTGCTCTGTTTAACGTCGGCACCCAGCCTCAGAAGCCTTCCTGGATCAGGACGAGTCCCGCTGCCACGAACACGATTCCGACAATTCGCGACAGGATGCGTCCGCGCGCGACAAGCTTCTCGATCAGAACCAGCGCGGCGAGGCCGGCGATCCAGAGAAGATTCATTACACCGCCCAAGAACAAGAGCAGCATCAGCCCCCAGCAGCAGCCGATGCAAAAGGCGCCGTGTCGAAGGCCCAAGGTCAGGGTTGATCGCCATTGGCCGCGAAAGCCGCCGTGGTTCTGGATAAAAAGCAGCGGCGATTGGCACTGCCCAAGGCACGCCTCCTTGAGCGGCGTCCACTGATAGATGCCAGCGACGATTAGGAGGGCGCCGCCGAACGCGGGGCTCGCGGTCGCCATCATTGGCGTCAGCAACGCAGCTTGCTCCAGCAACCACTGGAGGATTGTTGCCAGTGCCGCAAAGCCGGTCCAGGACAGCAGGTATCCCAAAGCGAACCAGCCAGTGGATGCGAACGGCATTTGTCGGGTGCGGGCCTGGCGGGCCACCCGTGCATAGATCAGCATCATGGGCGCGACCGAGGGCGTCATCATTCCGACCATCATGACTGCCCACATGAGAAACATCAGAAGGAACGCGCGGGTCGACCACGGCACCAGGGCAGGCGTGAGAGCGCCACCGCTCGACCGCCCATGCGGCGTAGGCATGTCCATATCCGCCATTCCCGAAGTGCCTGTGCCTGGGAGTGCCACCGGCTCGGCCATGGCTGAGCCGATCTCGATCAGGTAGAACCAGGCGAGGCCCGCGATCGCCGCCAGCGCAGCGGCCACGATCGCGCGGTCACGGCGCAGCACGGCCTCAAGCGAGCTGTCGATCATTGCCTCTAGTGGACGACGCCGCTTTCGGTGATGTGCAGCCGAGCGAACTGAGCGTGCGAATCCGCCAGCGAGATCCTTAGCGGGCCTTGAGTCTCGGCCCAGCCGCGGCCAATCTCGGCAGTGTCATATTCGAAGCCATCCGGCAGATTGATGCGCGCGCGATGCTCTTCTCCGCTCACTGGATTGCGGATTGGCTCTCCCCGCGCGTCGATCCACCCGGGAACCACCAGGTGGGCCACGCGGCCATCCACATCGAGTTCAAACTGTATGTCGGCAAAGACCGGATCATTTACCTTGGTGAAGGTGGTCGAGAAGACCTGAAAGAAGGTCGCGCCGGGCAGTGTGTCCTCGCCGCTCATGATCCGCAACAATGCCTCGCGCTGCTCGGGAGTGGCCCGCTCGTCTACTATCGGCACTGCTTCGCCCTGTCCTTCATGGATTGGGCCGGGCCAAGCGAGAATCATCGCGATCCGCAAGCCGTCGAGGCGGGTGTCGCCGTGCTGCCCTTCCTCGATATCGATCACAGCCACGGCCCTGCAGTCACCGTGTGTTGGAAGCGCATTGAACTGGCACGGGCAGCCATAGGCGCAATTGCAATGGACGAACTCTCGGCCCTTCAGGGTCCATCTTAGGTCCGTCATTCTCTCCTCCCGTTGCGCAGCTGAGGAATGGAAGCTGGCTCGCGACAGCCCAGCATATCATTGGCGGCTAAGGTCGTCATCATTGAGAACGCCAGCGCGCGAGAATTGCTGAGTTTGGCCGAAAGCGGTCCGTCGGGTCCTAGCGGCATTCGACCCATTTGGCCGAATCGGGACCGCGGATCAGTAATCGCTGTCGGCGCCGCCGCCGCCGCCCGATCCGCCGCCGCCCTCGAAACCCGAATCGGATGCGCCGCCGCCGTCATGGCTGTCGTGGGAGGAACCTTGCGCCCTGTCGCGCAACGCTTCCAGCGCGTCGCTTCCGCCGCGCTTGCGCGCCTGCCGCGAGCGGGCCTTTTGCTTATCCAGCCTCGCGCGCATCCTCTCGGCCATCTCGCGCACATTGGAGAGGTTGTTCGTCGGGCCGCCCGTCACGGGCTCGGGTCGGCGGTCATTCCGCCGCCGGGCTTTCGCTTTGTTGAACCTTTCCTCGGCCCGCTTCGCCCTCGCCGGCATGAGCAGGTAGAAAGGCCAGATGTCGAACCACATCTCGAACATCGGATAGAGGAAGACGCCGAGGATCAGGCAGCCCAGGCCCGCGAAGGCGATCCACCACCATGAGAGCGGGCGGCTCTCTTCTCGCGGCGGGGTTTGCAACCTCTCTTCGGCCCCCGACGTCACCGCCAGCATGATCCTCTCGGCCCCGGCGGTCAGCGCGCCGGGGACGTCGCCCGCCCGCAGCGACGGCCGGATCGTCTCGCGGACGATCGCGCTGGAAAGCGCGTCGGTCAGCACCCCCTCGAGCCCGTAGCCGATTTCGATCCTGACCTGCCGCTCGTTCGGCGCCAACAAGAGGAGCACGCCGTCATCGGCGCCAGCGCGGCCCAGGCGCCAATGCCGCAGCAGGCCGACACCATAGTCCTGGATTTCGCGGCCCTGCAGGCTGGGCACGGTAGCGACGACGAGCTGATGCCCGGTCGAGCGGTTCCACGCCACCAGACGCGCCTCCAGCGCGGCCTGCGCTTCGTCGGGAATGACGCCGGCCGCATCGACCACCGCGCTTCGCCCGCGCTCCGGGAAAGACAAAGCGGCCGCATAAGCCTGTGTCGCGGCGAGGCAGAGAAATATCACCGCGATCGCCCGGCCCGCTTTGCCCATTGAACCACTCCCCGACCGGCGCATGTATAGCGCGCCCGCCTGGGCTTGTCGTGCCGGCATGGCCGTGTCCTGCTATCGGGTGGGCATGCATGATTGAGGGCCGCGAGGCGGCGGCAGACGGGGCTACAGCATCGCCGTCATCATCTCGATGGCTATCCCCAGTGCCGCGATACGCGTGGGACCTCGCCCGATCGCGCCGAAATGCTCCTCCCGGTGCGCGGTCGCTCGCCCGGCCCGGGCGCAGGCGAAATGGACCAGGCCAGGTTCCTCGCCCGTGTCGGCGAAGCCCGTGACCGCCAGGGCAATATGCGCGCGGGACCGGTCGAGCGCGCCCTGCGCCATGGCGACCGCGACCTCCGCCGAGACCGCGCCCTTGTCCCGGATCAAGGTCGCGGGAACGCCCAGCATCTCGGTTTTCGCCTGTTCACTATAGGCCACGAAGCCCCGGTCGAAGACGTGAGAGATGCCCCTCACATCCGTGAGCAGGGAAGCGAGCAGGCCGCCGGTGCAACTTTCCGCCGTCGTCAGGATCAGCTCGCGCTCCGCCGCCTTGGCGAGCAAGCGTCGCGTCGCTTCTTCAACCTCGCCGGGCACCACGGCCGAAAGCGTTTCGGTCTCATTCAAGGCAGTCTGTCCTGCTCGGCTCGCCGTCTTTCCATCAGTCCGCGCCGGTCTGCCCGTGCGGCGCTGCGACGGCCTTGGATTCGGGTGATTCGCGCTGCCGCAGGAAGATGGTCAGCACAACCAGAACCGCCGTCGAGAGAAACTCGCTTTGCCAGTTTTGGAAGGATTCGAACCATAGCTGGGCATCCCATAGATATTGCGCCGTCGTGAGGGGCGCCTCACCGTGGCTCAGCGCCTCGCTCGCGGCCTCTCTGGCGCTGGCAAACCAGTGCGCCACAAACGAGGCCAGAAACAGGATAAGCAACGCCATGCCGAGCGAATTGGCGTAGAGCCATCGGGCCAGCGGCCCGGCGCGCAGGATATGCGGCGCGCCCGGCTTTTCAGCCTGGGCCGCGAGGTTCGCGTCGCGCGGCGGATCGTCCGGGTCGCTCGATTCCGCGGAGCCCTTCTGGAAGAACCAGCAGGTCAACAGCACATAGGCCGACATCTGAAGGAATTCGCTTTCCCAATTCTCGAACACGGTCGAGATAAAAAGCGGATCGGTCGCGAATTGGCCCAGGCTCAGGGTCGGCTCGCCGTGCCGACTCAATTCCTCATTGTGGAATGACCAGCCGGTTATCCATTGGCCGATGAGGCTGCCCAGGAAAAGCAGCATCAGGACGATGGTCAAGCCGTTGTTCTTGAAGAAGGCCGTCATGGCAGCATCCTTGCTAACATCGATCTCTCAACCGCTTGGGCTAACGGCCCCGGCCGCCGATATTGCCGGGGTCGAGCAAGGGACCGGAGCTGCCCGGCCGATAGATTCCGCCGACCAGGCCGCGGTTCAGCGCCTCCGCCGCGGGGAGATACCAATTGTGCAGCGCTTTCTCGTGCAGCTCCTCGATCCCGATCTCGCAACCGTCGATAAGGCGAAGGAACCCCTCTTCCTCAAGGCCGATGGCCGTTTCAATCTGGCTGCGCAGTGCCTCGATCATCGGCAGGCTGGCCCGAATCGGTCCGGACAGCTCAACCGTCTTGTCGAGCTTGCGGCCATGGATCATGAGTATCGCATCGACGCTCAACCAGCGGTCGCGGCAGGGAAAGCCGGACATGACGGTCACTCCGGCCGAATAGACCACGGTCTTGCCGAGAAAGAAGAAGCGATCCTTGAGCCGGGCGCGGGCGTTGGCGATTTCAAGCACGAGGCGCCGCGCCATTTCCGGATCGCCGCCTTCCGTGGTGACCTCCAGCGCGATATCGCCGCCGGTCTTTTCCGCATCGCGCAGCTGATCGAGGAAGCGCTCGACGGTCCATTTGTCGATGTCGCCCACCAGCGAAATCTGGGGACGGGCAAGAACCGCCGGCGCTTGTACCGATGTGGATTCGTCTCGCGCCATATCCGCTCTTCCGATCGAGGCGGCCGCTCCGAAGAGCGCCGCCGGACGTGGGATGGAAGGACTATTCGCGCTCCCTTTCGCGCTCCCTTTCGCGCTGGCCGCCCTGCTGGCCGCCGCCGCCCTGCTGCTGCTGGCCGCCGCCGCCGCCCTGCTGGCCGCCGCCCTGGTTTTGCTGGCCCTGGCCGCCACCCTGGCCGCCCTGCTGTCCTTGATTGTTGTCAGCCATTTTCAGACTCCGTTCAGGCTTGTGTCCGGCTCATCCACGCGGACGAGTCGGCGGCAAAAACGCCGCCGCCCGCTTGTGGGTTCCAGGGACGCAAGTACCTGAAATCGGCTACTATCACCGATTGCGGACACTCAGAGCGTTGCGCGTGCGGCGTTGATCGCCAGCGCTATCAGGCAGAGGCTCGACGTCGTGAAAAGAAACATGCGGACCGGCAGCTTGTTGACCGATGCCTGCCAGATGCTGTGAAGAATGCGTAAGCCGGTATAACCCCAGGCAAGCGCCGTATTGACCCCGCCCCCGGCGCCTGAAAGCGCCAATATGGCAATCGCCGCATAGAACGATGTCGGCTGCTCCATCAGGTGCGTGTAATTATGCGATTTCCAGTTCGCTCTGGCGGGAAGGACGCGCTCCAGATCCGTCCCCCGCGTCCCGGCCTTCGACAGGGCCCGAAGCTGATCCCTGGGTAGGCGCGAGATGGCCGCAAATCGCGTCACCGTGAACCAGACCAGGACGGCCATCGACCAGAGCACGAGCATGGCTGCCGGCGCAAGTATCGGACTTTGCATGAATTTGGCCCTTAAAGGCCGAGCCGAAAAGGCTCGGCCGAAGTTACGGATTCGCAATTCATGCGGCGTCAGGTGCGAACACGCGCAGTCGATGACCATCGGGATCGAGCGCGACGAACGTGGTGCCGAAGCTCATGCGCGTCGGAGTCTGAATGATAGTCAAACCGCGTCGCTTCCAGTCAGCATGCGTTGCCTCGACGGTCGCCGCGTCAGCGACGGCGAATGCGATCTCGCTCGCGCCGGATTGGCCCGTGCTCTTCGGTTCGACGGTCTCTCGTGACCACAGACCCAGCATGACGCCCTCGCGCAACGGCAATATGGCGATGTCCGGCTTCTGCTCGACAATCGGAATGCCCAACAGCTCATGGTAGAGCGCGGCGCTGGCGGCATGATCCTCGACGTGCAGAAGCAGGAAGTTGAACTGTGGCATGGATCCCTCCTCGCATCGGCCCCACGGAATCGGGCGCCGGCCGGGAGAGGGCTACGACAGGATGCTGTCAATTTATGTCAGTAGTGATTGCCCGAAGAATCATTGTTCCGCTATACCTCGGATCGTCCGCCACTCCTTCAGCAGCGAGGCGCGTCGGCGGGGGTAGCGCTCGGGCGTCACATCGAGCGCGGTGATTCGGTCGGTTCTGAAATGGCGGTAGTCTTCGCGCAATTCGCAATATGCGACGACGACGCGCACGCGATCGTAAAAGGCCAGCGCCAGGGGCCAGATGGTCCGCCGGGTGGCGCTCGCCTGCTCGTCCGCATAGACGATCCGTGTCCTGCGCTCCGACCGGATGGCCCGGCGGATCGCGGCAAGTTCGGCGTCTCCGGCCGCGATCGGCTCGCCCGGGCCGATCAGCAGTCCCGACGCATCGATATTGTCCTTGAGGTCATCGGGAAGCACCGCGCCGATCTTGGCGAGCACGTTGCGCGCGGCCTTGCCCAGAAGCCCGTCCGCCCGTTCCGAAACCCAGCGCGAGCCGAGCACCAGCGCCTCGATTTCCTCCTCGGAGAACATCAAGGGCGGCAGCATGAAGCCCGGGCGGAGCACGTAGCCGACGCCCGCTTCGCCGTCGATGTGCGCGCCTTGTGCCTTCAAGGCCTCCATATCGCGATAAAGGGTGCGCAACGATATGCCGAGCTCTTCCGCCAGCACGGCGCCCGCAACTGCTCGCCGATGCCTGCGGAGCAGCTGAATCAAGTCAAGAAGGCGTTGCGCGCGAGACAAGGGGGCTGCTCTCCCGTGGACATTGCCATGCTGCCATAATATGGCAGCATGGCAATGTCGAATCAGGACTGGTCGAATTTGCTCGACACCTATCGACCCGTTGCGGACACCCGGTGATCGTGCGACTGAATGTGCGACAGGCATATGCTTGCAGCATCCGCTGGCCGTCCGGCTCCCGGAAGCCGAAGACGCTCGGGATCAAGGATGCACGCCCTCATGAGCCTTCCTACCCGAATCTGCTTCGCTTTGTTGCTCCTGTGCGCGCCGTTCGGCGCCCCGGCGGCGGCTTCCTGCCGGCGCACCGAACCGGTGAACGAAGCAGGCTACGTCGCGATCGGCGGGATCGAGCAGTGGGTGACGATCAGGGGAAATAGCTGCGCGAACCCCGTCATCCTCTTCCTCCATGGCGGGCCCGGTAATCCGCTCAGCCCCTATGCCGAGCGGATTTACGCGGCCTGGGAGGCGGACTTCACCCTCGTCCAATGGGATCAGCGTGGGGCGGGCAGGACATTCGCGCGCAACCCGCCCCCGGCCGGGCTGACGATCGCGCGCATGGCGCAGGACGGGATCGCGCTGACCTTCTATCTGCGCACGCGCCTGGGCCAGCCCAAGATCATCCTCGTCGCGGGGTCCTGGGGCACCGTCCTTGGCGTCCACATGGCGCTTGCGCGCCCGGACCTGTTCCACGCTTATGTCGGCGCCGGACAGCTGGTCGATTACCGGGAAAACCAGGCGGCCAGCTATCGCCGGCTGCTCGCGCTCGCGCGCGCCGCCGGGGATGGGCAGACCCTGGCCGCGATCGAGGCGATGGGGGCTCCGCCATGGACCAACCCGCGCAACGCGGGCATCCTGCGCCGGGCGACCCGCATCTATGAGCGCCGGACCACGATCGCGGCGCCGGAGGGCTGGTGGACGCCGGCGCCCGCTTATGCCGACGCGGCGACCCTGGCGGCGCTGGAGGCGAGCGACGATTTTTCCTATCTTCAATTCGTCGGCGCGGCCGGGAACGGCATGGCGGCGGCGATCGACCTGCCCCGGCTTGGGCTGAACTTCGGGATGCCGGTCTTCATTCTCGCCGGAGCCGAGGATCTCGTTACCACTCCGGACGTGGCGAGGCGCTATTTCGACAGCCTGTCGGCGCCGCGAAAGGAATTTCTGTTGCTGGCCGCGACCGGGCACGATCCCAACGCAGCCCTGGTCGCCGCGCAATACGACGTCCTGAGGACTCGAATTCTGCCCCACCTGCGATAGGCGGCAAAGCACTGGGCGGTGCGGGAAGCGTCTCGCGGGCGGGCGGGCAGGGCCGGCGACGCCGCCGAGGAAAAGCCTGCGGGAGAATGGCGGCGCGCGGTGGGACTTGCATTCCCCACTATGCGTTCGTTCGACCCGCCCTGCCGAGAGCTTCAGGCGCAGGTCGTAAGGGGATTGCTGCACTGGCCGCCCGGCGACAGCCATCCGACGCGCCCCGTGGCGCGAACCCTGGCCCAATTGCCGGCACAGCCAATCAGGGTCACTTGGCTATCGTCAGGCACAAGCCGCGCAAGCGCACGGCTTTGCAGGCGGGGGCGGGCGTAGAGGTTCGGATCGGTGTTGGCGACGCTCAGACCGAGTAAAGAGGCGTGTATCCAGCCATCGCCGCGGAAGAGGTTTTCGTCGCGTTCCGCATCGACGATGATCGACACCCGGAACCACGCCCCGCTTTGCCCGCGTATCCGCGCTACCGCCGAACCTTCGTTGCCGACCACCGCAAGCACGCGGGCGACGGCCGATGGCCCGGCACGGACGTTGAGACCGGCAGCATCCCGGTCGATTACATAAGCGGAAATGTCGCAGCTTGTGCCGCGCTGCTGGCCGGCGGCCGGTACGGCGCTCGCAAGTGCCAGTGTCGATAATATCGCTGTGACCGGCTGCCGCATTTCGATCCTCCCCGCTAGCGGCTCCCGGCTTTCCTCAACCGGATGAGCGCGTCAATCCGAATCCAAAGCACTTCGAATGTCCGATTTGGGGCGCAAAGCCGCCAGCTGGCCAAGGTCCGCAATGGGTCGCCCCGGCATAATGGTGTCGCCTGCCCCCCGGGCAGGCCGCTCGGCCGATCATCTTCGATGAGGGTGGCGCGCGGTGGGACTTGCATTCCCCACGATGCGTTCGGTCGGCCTGGTGGCCGGACCCGTGCCACGGCAGCAAGATTCACCGCATTACGCGCGCCGCGGCCTTCATAGCACGGCCGGGGCGAGTCGCGAATGCCGGCGCGCGCGGCCCGTCCGATCGAACGCCCTTCCGGTCGCGCTCAGCAACGGGTCGACCGGCCGAGCGAGCCATCCTCGTGGACGACGGTGATCGTGTCACGATCGATCGGCACGATCCTGACCGTGGCGGCGGAGCGCCCCGTCATGGTCAGCCGGTCGTCGTCGAGCTTCCAGCGCCCGAAGGCGCCGTTGGGGACGACGAAGCGGCCGTCCTGGCTGAACTCGATGATGATCGGCGCGTCCGGGCCGCAATTGCCGTCGTCGGTCCAAATTCCGATGATGATATTGCGGTCGAGCGCGATGCCGGGGCCCTCCGCCGGCGCATCGGTCGCGGGCTGATTCTGCCGGGCCGGGGCGGCGGCGTGGACGCAGGCGGCATCGAGGATCAGCAGAAGCGAGGCCGGAAACGCAAACGGCTTTGCCATCAAGCCTTCCCCTTTTCACAGTCGAAACGGCAGCTTAGCGCGCCCGCTCGGACCGCGAAAGCCACTCCTCGTTTTTCGCGGCGAAAACCGGCCGATCCCCGCAAAAAAAGTAAGACAAAAAGGATTCTTAAATATAGGGAGGAACAAAGCGGGCGGGGTGTGAGCGTGAATACTTCGACGAAAATGCTTTATATGTGCCTGATTCTGCTTGTTGCCACGACGTTATTTGTCGGCTGCGCGAGTCGCGGCGCCGCCGAATCGGCCTGGACGGCCGACTCCGCGCCGTCGCGCGCCGCGGCGGGACCAGCTTTTTCCAACAGGCTTCTCGCGGTCGATTCCCTCTGGTCGACCGGCGACAGGGCGACCGGCCCGGCCACCCCGCAGCCCGGCGGGTGGACCGGGCCGGAGTCGCCCGTCGCCCCAGGGTCCGCAGCCGCGGCCCTTGGAGCGGGGAGCCGGCGCCGGTTCGCCTGAGGCGGACCCGGCGCCGGTCGGTTCCGGCGGTCGCCGCTCAGCCCCGACCCTGCTCAGCAGCGGGTCGAGCGGCCGAGCGAGCCGTCGGCATTGACCACCGTCATCGTATTCTGATCGATCGGGACGATGCGGATGGTGGCGGTCTCGCGCCCGGTCATGGTCAGCTCGTCGCCGTCGAGGTTCCAAAGGCCGGTCCCCCCGTTGGCGGCGAGGAAGCGGCCGTCCTGGGTGAATTCGATAAGGTTGGACGCCTCCGATCCGCAATCGCTGTCGTCGGTCCAGCGGCCCAGCAAATAGGCGCGGTCGAGCTGGACGGGACCCGAGGCGGCGGGGACGGCGCCGCCGCCCTCATTGAGCTTGCCGCCCGCGTCGCCGGCGCCCTGCGCCTGATTGGCGCCCTCGCCCGCATTGGCGCCAGTCGACGCATTGCCCGATCCATTGGCCGCGTTGCCGGCGGTGCCGCCGCCGAGCCGGTCGCAGCCCGCCAGCGTCACCAGTGCCGCCGTCGCGGCCAATATTGCAATCGCCCTCATCTCATCGCCCCCTCTTCAGCGTCCGAAGGAGCGAGCATAACCCGGCGCGCAGCCGAGCGAAAGGTTGGAAAAAAGCGCGGGACCGGGCGCGCTACAAAATCTTCTCGTAAATCCGGTAGCGGCGGTTGATCCGGCTCTCGATCGCCTCGGCGATGGAGATCATCGGCTTGTTGTCGTCGAGGATCCAGCCGATTTCGGAGCGGGTGATGCCGTAATGCCCGGCCCCGGCGCGGCGGATATATTCGACCATCATGAGGGCGAGCTGGCTGGCGAGGCGGGAGGCGTGGAGCTTCCTGACCACGCCCATCAGGGGCACGCGCCCGCCCTTGGGCCGCATCCGCTTCAGCCGCCACAGCAACTTCAAGAAGCCGAACGGAAAGAGCTCGCCCTTCAGATCGGCGATGAACTCGTTGATATCGGGCAGCCCCATCATGAAGGCGACCGGCTCGAAGCCTGTTCCGGGCGAGCCTGCCCCGGCGGAGGCCGGGGACCCGGAATCATATTCGGCGACCAGAATCATGTCCTCGACCACGATCGGCCGCAATTTCCTGCCGGCATAAGCGATCTCGGCGGCGGTCAGCGGGATGAACCCCCAATTTTCCGACCAGGCCTCGTTGAGGATCGACATCAGCAAGGCCGCCTCCTCGTCGAAGCGGGATTTGTCGACCTTGCGGATGCGGATCCGGGGGTTCTTCTCGCCCGAGGCGACGATCCGCTGGATGAGCGGCGGGAAATTCTGGGTGACGTCGATGTCGTAGGTCAGCAGATCCTTGATCCCGCCATAGCCCGCGCCCTCGATCCAGCCCTGATAAGCGGGCGAGTTGTGGCCCATCATCACCATCGGCGGATGATCGTGGCCCTCGATCAGAAGCCCCGGCTCGTCCCAGATTCCGAGCGAGAAGGGCCCCATCGAACGCGTCATGCCGCGCCCGCGCAGCCAGGCCTCGGCGGCGGCGAGGAGCGCGCGGGCCACATCCTCGTCCCGCGCCTCGAACATCCCCCATTGCCCGATCCCCGCGCCCATATGTTCGAGCACGAGGCTATCGATCTGGGCCGAGATCCGCCCGACCGCCTTGCCGCCCCGCTCGGCGAGGAAGAAGGCGGCCTCGCCATGTTCGAACCAGGGGTTCTCGCCGGGCGTGATCAGCGAGCGCACCTCGCCCTTCAAGGGCGGCACCCAATTGGGATCGGTGAGGTTCAGGGCATAGGCGAGCTCGACGAAGGCCTTCCTGTCGGCCTTGGAGGCGACCTCGCGGACGGTGATTTCGCTCATGCGCATCTGATTAGCCGGTGGTCACGCGCGGAGCCAGTCCTGAGCGCGGTCGAAGGATCGAGGGCGTTACCGGAATCCGCGCACCTGCGGCACCCTCGGCGGCCTGAACAATTCGGTCATCGCCCAGACCATCGCGTCGGCGCGGTCGGGGCTGGTCCCCGGCCCGGCATAATCGCCGCCGCCCGTCAGGCCGCACAATTCGTCCTCCAGTTCGGGAAAGCGTCCCGCGAACTTCGCCTTGCCGGCCTCGAACCGGGTCGCGATCGGCTCCGCCCGCGCCGATTTGCCCCGACTCGCGCTGACCAGCTTCACCGGAAGCGCCGCTTCCGCCCCGGCCAGAACCTCGCCGACCATGTCGCCGCCATTGTTCTTCTCGGCGATCACCTTGTCCGCGCGCCAGGTCTCGGCCGCCGACGCGACCCTCGCCGCCCATCCGCTCGGCGAAACCCCGGTGACGCTGTGATCGCCGAGCACGAAGGCGATCCCGTCCGCGCCCATCGCGCAGGCGACGATCCCGCACGTTCCCTCGGGCGATGCCGGCGGATCGACTCCGATCAGCACGCGCCGCATGGCCTCCGGCGCCGGGGCCGCCACCCGGCATTTCTCGATCAGCGCGCGGGTCCAGAGCGCTCCGGCCACATCGTCGAACAATATGCCGTCCAGCTCCTGCCGCCCGAGCCGGGTCCCGCCATATTGTTCGATCATCGCGGTCACGAAGGCATCGGGCAGATGGGGGTTCTCGTCGGTCCGTCCGCGGGTGAGCGCGGCATCCTTCGCCGCCGCGATCGCCTTCAGAACCGCGCCGGGCGCCGGCGTCGTCGTCACCACGATGCGCGGCCGCTCGCCGAGCCGCATCCCCATCTCCAGATTGGCCCAGGTCGCCGCCGGATAGCGCCATTTGGCGAGCTCGTCGCACCAGGCGAAATCATGCTGCGGCCCGCGCAATTTGGCCGGGTGGCTCGCCGAATAGGCCTGGCCGATCGCGCCCGAGGGAAAGCGGACCTCGCCGCGCGTCGGCCACCAGCGCATTTCCTCGTCGCTTCGCGCGGCCCGGATCAGCCCGCTCTCGCCCTCGACCATCACCTTGGCGACCTCGTCCAGGCTTCCGCCAACCAAAGCGATCCGCGCCCCTTCATGCGCCCGCGCCCGCGCCCAGACCCATTCCGCCCCGGCCCGGGTCTTGCCGAAGCCCCGCCCGGCCATGATCAGCCAGATCCGCCAGTCGCCGGGCGGCTCTATCTGACCCTTCAGCCTCTGCCACCACCATTCCTCGTCGATCGCCCGGATCGCCGGCGGCGGGAAGTTGGCGAACAGCGCGCGCTGCTCGGCCGGCGCCGTGTCCCGCACCTTGCGCAGCAGCACCCGCCAGTCTTCCTCCTTCATTCCTCCCCTCCATTTGGAGGGGAGGGGGACCGCCCGTAGGGCGGGGGAGGGGCTTCTTGGGCGACGCCCGCGCTCGCCGGGGGAGGGGACCGCCGCCTTTTGTTCTTCTCGAACGCCGCCAGCTTTTTCTGAAGCGCCTCCATCGCCTCGTCGAAGGTCCAGCGCGAGCGCGCCTGCGGCCCCTGCCGCTTGTGCGCGACTGCGCCGCCCGGCCGCCGGAAATAGCGCATCAGCTGGATCGCCCGCTCGAAGCTCTGAGCGCCGGCGGCGTCCGATTTGGGCGCCAGCCTGTATTTCTGCTGCGCCGCGCGCACCTCGCGCACCGCCCCGGCCTCGACCAGCCGGTAGCCGATCAGCAGCGCCTCGTCGAAGCCCTCGGCGAAGGCGGGATCGGAGGCGAGGTGGCGGTGCACGGTCGAGGCCGAAATTCCGGCCGCCGCCGCGCTCGCCTCGAGGTCGCAGCTCCCCGCGAAATGGTCGAGAAACGCCTGCTTGGCCTCGCGCGAGAATTTGATCGGCCGCCCCCGGCTCCGCCGCCGCGTCCGCCCCGTCGCCTTGTCCTTGCGCACCGGCTGCGGCCCCGCCGCCATCGCCGCTTCCCACGAAGCGGCGAAGGCCGGATCGTGCTTGCGATGGTAATAGAGCGTCGAGACATTGACCCCCGCCTCCGCCGCCGCCTCGCGCACCAGCGCCCCGCGCGCCACCGCGGCGAGAAACACCGCCACCTGCTCCCCGTCGAATACACTGGGCCGCCCCGGGCCCGGGCGCGGTCCTTCCGCCTCTTCCATCCGCTCCTCCATCCATGCGAGTCGCGGATTGTCTCAAACAATTTCCAACATTGGGAGAGAAATATTCCGGGAGAATAAACCGATATGGTTCTATCTGCTTTTCTATCGGGAATTTTTCGGGGGCGCTTTGTTTCCCTCTTGTTCCGGCCCTGGGAATCGTTATGACATTATGTCAGAAACAGACCCAGGGGACGCCGCATGAACATCCAGACCAGGCTGGAATTCCAGAGGCTGCGGCAGATGGCGGGGCTTTCTTTCGAGGAGGCCGCCAGAGACATCTGTTTTGTGTCCGAGCGCCAGGTTCGGCGCTACGAAGACATCACCGATGCTGGATGTGATCCCTCGCCGCTTATTCTCGAAGCCATACGCAGTGCGGCGCGCTGGAGCGAGTCAGTGCAGAAGATAGAGATTGAACCTGTTCAGGCGGTCGAACCCGGCTTCACGTTCATTGATCTCTTTGCGGGAATCGGGGGGCTTCGAATCCCGTTTCAGGAACGGTCGGTTGGGGGGAAATGCATTTTCACCTCCGAATGGGACCGGTTTTCACGTGAGACCTACTCGGCAAACTTCCACGACGACCCCTTCACACATGAACTGGCGGGTGACATTCGGCCCTACGCGAAAAACCCCAAACGAGTTCCCGAGCATGACGTTCTCCTCGCCGGATTCCCGTGCCAGCCCTTTTCGATCGCGGGTGTCTCGAAAAAGAACGCGTTGGGGCGGCCGCATGGCTTTCTCTGCGATACCCAAGGCACTCTCTTTTATGACCTCGCCAAGATACTGGCTCACCACCGACCTGCAGCGTTTGTCCTGGAGAATGTGAAGAACCTGGAGAGCCACGACGGGGGCAGAACATTCGCCACGATCATGCACGTGCTGGAAGAGCAGCTGGGATATAAGGTGCAGTATCGCTTGATCAGTTCGCGCCCTTGGGTACCCCAGCGTCGCGAAAGAATTTTCATCGTCGGCTTTCGTGAGGAAACGGCGTTCGATTTCGACAAGCTGGAGGTGCCGGATGGGCGCCTGCCGGTGCTCGGTGATATTCTGGAGTCCGAGCCTCCGGCCAAGTACACACTTACGCAGCACCTCTGGACCTATCTCCAGAACTACAAGGCAAAGCATCAGAAGGCGGGCAACGGCTTCGGCTTCTCCGTCTTCGGGCCGAATGATGTCACGCGGACATTGTCGGCTCGCTACTACAAGGACGGGTCAGAGGTTCTCGTTGAGCAGAGAGGCCGTCCACCGCGCCGCCTTACGCCTCGGGAATGCTCGCGCCTGATGGGCTTCGATGAGCCCCAGGGCGACGAATTCCGCTTCGGGAAGGTATCCGACACTCAACTGTACCGTCAGTTCGGAAATGCTGTCGTAGTGCCGGTCGTCCGTGCGGTAGCCCAGCTCATGGCGCCGCACATCCACGCCGCTGTCGCGCCGACCGTTATCCCGCAGGAAGCGCCGCGGGAGTTGATGTTCGCAAGTGGCTGACGTTGTTTCCCCTGCGGTCCGCAGTCGAATGATGGCCGGAATCCGCGGCAAGGACACCAAACCTGAAATCGTACTGAGGCGTGGTCTGCACCGTCGCGGTTTCCGTTTCCGCCTTCATGGCGCTGCGTTGCCGGGCAAGCCTGATCTTGTCTTTCCGAAGCACAAGGCCGTGCTGTTCGCTCACGGCTGTTTTTGGCATGGCCATGAGTGCCACCTGTTCAAATGGCCCAAGAGCCGGCAGGAATTCTGGCACGCGAAGATCAATCAGAATCGCGAGCGGGATCAGGCTGCGCTGGGAAAGCTGCGAGACAATGGATGGCGCATCGGGGAAGTTTGGGAGTGCGCTCTGAAGGGCCGGACGCGATTAGCAGTGGCGGACGTGCTGGACAGGTGCGAAACATGGCTCCGTTCGGAAGATCCCGTTTTGGAGGTCGCCGGGGATGAAGCGCGGCTGTCTGTCTGAATATTTCGAGGGAGTGGCGGTCAAAAAACTGACGCGCGTCGATGCCACGCCCAAGTCCAATCAGCATGAGGTCGGTACCACCAAGGAAATGAGATTGTTTCTCGGCGAGGAGAAGCGCGCGTTTCCGGTGAACTACATTTGGCTGGCCAAGGAGCAGGAGAGTTTTTCCGAGCCAGGCACCGCCACGCTTTATGACACGCGCGAGCGGAAGGCGCACCGTACGCCTGAGTGGAGGCTGTACTATCCGTCCAATGCCGTGACCGAGTTTATGGACGAGGGTGAAACCCTTCTCCTCGCCAAGCGGACGGATGGGAGCCTTGTCTTTGTAGTGACACCAGCAGGAGGCACGATCCAGAATCAGCTCCTCTGGCTGTTCGGCTTTGAAAGCCAGCCCGAGTTTGATTTCGATGCTCACCAGATCGCCGGCAATCAGGACTCCGAACTCGACTTTGCCGCTCGGCTGCTCCTCGACGAGATGGGCATCGAGTTTGAGGACCCTGATGCCAATTCCCTGGACTCGATCATCGAGCCCTTCGGCATCAAGTTTCCCGGCACCCGCGAATTTTCCGATCTGGCTCGCCTCACCCTTCCGGAAGTCAACGCCGTGGATGATCCGGACGGAGCGGTGGTTGCTTGGCTCGGACACGAGGAAGCGATGTTCCGCCGGCTCGAACGCAGGATCGTGGCGGAGAGGCTGATAGAGGGTTTCGGAACCGGCGCGGACGCAGATGTAGATGGATTCCTGCGTTATTCGCTACAGGTTCAAAACCGTCGCAAATCCCGAATGGGCCGCGCATTTGAAAATCAGTTGGAGGCTGTCTTCCGGGCTCAGGATCTGAGGTTCGACACGCAAGCCGTCACGGAGCAGCGCAACACACCCGATTTTCTGTTTCCCGGCGCAGCTACCTATCACGACAGCGAATTTCCCGATGAACGCCTTACGATGCTGGCAGCGAAGGCCACTTGTAAGGAGAGGTGGCGACAGATTCTTCCTGAGGCCCGCAGGATTTGGCCGAAGCATCTGGTTACGCTGGAGCCGGCAATCTCGTCCGCCCAGACCGATCAGATGAAGGAGGAGAGGGTGCAATTGGTCGTGCCACGCCCCATTCAGGAGAGCTACCACCGCGATCAGCGCGATTGGCTATGGGGGCTAAGAGACTTCATCGCGGTCGTAAAGGAACGCGAGGCTGGGCGTTAATGACCTTCGATCGCTACGTAGAATTGGCGGCCGCCATTTTGGCTATCGTCACGGCGATCGGCGGCGTTCTTCTTTACGTGCGGCGCCAGTCCAAACAGCGCGAGAGGCAACTCAGACTCGAGCGGCATCTGCGGGAAGAGAAGGAATGGGGCATCGATCAAGGTCAGCGAACCGTCCCGCATCTGATGGCCGAACTCGGCATGACCGAAAAGGATGTGCTCGACGCCGCATTTCGCAGCAAGGTGGTGCGCCGCCGGACCCGGCAGGACGATCAAGGCTTTGCCAGAATTCTGCTATTTGAATTTGATGGAGATGATGAAGTGAGTGGCGGGCGCCCCGGCCGAGCCCGCCTTTAGCTCAGCCCCTGTCCCGCTGCCGCGGATGCCCGGTCGCCCGGCCGCCAAGCTCCGCCACCCCACCGATACCCGCCCCCGCACCCTGAGCCAGCCGCCCCCGGAACAATGCCGCCCCCGCGCGGTTTTCGCTGCGTCCTCGCCTGGCGAGCGGGCGGTGCCGAGGGATTTCCGAAGTGAGGAGGATCCTATGCGCAGCTTCATCATTCCCTTGGCCGCGGCGGTCGGCGCGGCCGCTCTGGCCGCCGGCTGCAACACCGTGCGCGGGGTCGGCGCCGACGTCGAATCGGTCGCCGACGCGTTCGATGCCAACCGCACCTATGCGGCCTGCGGCACCTATGGGCCGATCGACAGCAACGCCGACGGCCGGATCAGCTCGTCCGAATGGAACGCCTATCGCGCAAGCGGCTATCGTGGCTGGGACGCCAATGGCGACGGTCGGATCAGCCGCCGCGAATATGCCAATTGCTGGTATGGCGGCGGCTTCTATTCGACCTACCAGCGGTCCGCCTACGAGCCGAGCTGGATGGCGTTCGACGCCAATGGCGACGGCTGGCTCAGCGCCAACGAATATTACAGCGCCGCGGCTTGGGCCCGGCTCGATCGCAACGGAGACGGCATCGTCGATTCCAACGAATGGCCGTGGTGATCTAGAGCGATTTCGAGCCGGGTGGAGCCCGGCGACTCGGAAATCGCGGCAAACGAAGGAAAACCGGAGAGGAATCCTGCTCGAAGGAGATGGACTCCGCTCCCGGAGGCGCGGGCAGGCGGGTCCGCGCTGACCGGTTCGCGCTGAACATCCGGGCGGCCGCCGCCTGGCGGCCGCGCCGGACTCGCGCGCGTCAGCCCTTGCGCTGCCGCGGATGCCCCGTCGCAACCCCGCCCGACAGCTCCGCCACATATGGGTAGGTCTCCGCCACCTCCTCGGTATACCCAAGGTTGAACACCGTCGCGCTCTTCTGCGGCCGCTCGGGGCGGTCGTAATAGGTCTTGAAAACCTTGTCCCAGAAGAACGGCTCAGGCGGCCTTCAGGGGCAGATCGACGGTCTCAAGCGTCGACAAATCGAGCTTGCGCGAGGCCTGGTCGATGTCGAGGCCGACCACGTCGCCGCCCGCGTCGAAATCCGCATTGATGCCGGCGGCGACCTCCCGCGTCTCGCTGCCCGGACCGGCCTTGAGCTCGATATAGAGGCTGTCCGTCTCAGGATAATAATGCAGCTTCATGGTGCCTCGTCCCTGCGAAAATTGCGGTCGATGAAGGCGTTGTGGATGGTTTCGCCGTCCTCCAGGGTGACCACCCTCAACCAGCGCGGCGCCTCTTCGCCCGGCAGGTCGACCGCGCCCCAAAAACGGACCCGTCCATCCTCTTGATCTTCCCGGCGAACCGGTTCCGACCTGACCGCTTCGCAAATCTCATAACTCAGATAGGGCCGCTTTCGAAGCACCTGCTCCTGGAAATAACGAGTCGCTTTCACCTGCTCCGTTCAGCCCCGATCCCGCTGCCGCGGATGCCCGGTCGCGACCCCGCCCGACAGCTCCGCCACATACGGATAAGTCTCGGCCACTTCCTCGGTATACCCCAGGTTGAACACCGTCGCGCTCTTCTGCGGCCTTTCCGGCCTGTCGTAATAGGTCCGGAAAACCTTGTCCCAGAAGAAGGTGGTGATTCCGAAATTGCCGGTTTCGTCGTGGAAATGGTGGGCCATGTGGCGGCGCTTCATGTCGGCGAGCAGCGGCGATTTGGGCTTGTAGGCGAGGTGCTGGATGCAGTGGACGAATTCGTAGACGCAGGTCGTCAAGAGGCCCGCCGCGAGCGCCGCGGCGGCGGCGCCGAAGCCCGCGCCCCAGATGCTTCCGATCGCCCAGCCCATCGGGATCACGCCCAAGGCGATCGTCGGCAGCGTGGTGTGGAGCGCGCCGAACAGGACTTCGAGATGGTTGGGGTCCTGGTGATGGTCGTAATGGATCCGCTTCCAGGTCGGCGCCGCCCATTTGTGCCGCCACATCCAGCGGCTGTGAAGCACGTAGCGGTGGATGAGGTACCAGAAGAGCGGATAGACCAGGCTCGCCGCCGCGACCGCGATCGCCGTCGGGGCGAGCGGGGCCGGGCGCCAGATCCACGCGCCGATGGCCGCGGCGCTCAGCGCCAGATAGGCGATGATCGCCGGATATTGGAAATAGGCGACGACGAGCTCGCGCAAGCTCATCTTGTCGAGATGATGCTCGCGCCTCCAGAAGGACGGGCGGAAGGTTTGGGCGGTCTTCACGTCTTTGCTTTTCCGATATCCTTGTAGCGCGCTCGTGCCCGCGAGGGGAGCGCTTTCGCTAATCATATGGGCGCGCTGCCTATTTTCGCAATGCGGCGGTTTTGGGGCGTTCGCGGGCCTTGACGATTCGGTTGGCGAGGTCCCAATCCTGCTGGCGGTCGACGTCAATCGGGCCTTCGGCGAACGGCATCAGGACCGGCGCGGTCCGAAGGCCGATCGCGCGCGAAAGGGCCTTGAGCACCGTGCTTAAGGTAAACAGTCGCGATTTATAGAGCAGAAAGGCCCACAAGCCGAACGCGCCGATCAGCCGCTTCGGCTTCTTGCCGAACTGGCCGCCCGAATTGAAGATTCTCGGGGCTGCAAGCGCGCGGGGCGTGAGCAAGGCGTAGAGGTTGCATGAGGAGAAGGCGCCGTCGCGGAAGCGGTGGAAGGCGCGGTTGCCCTCGGGATATGCGTCGAGGACGTAGGACGCCGGGGTGAGGCCGAGCGCGGCGTCCTCTGCCAGGCCGTCGAGCGCCTCGCAGAAAAAGGTGACCATTTCGGGCGTGTGGAGCGCGTTGTCGCCGGTGGTGATGACGAGCGGGAGCATGTCGGGCGCGGCGACCGCGGCGACGCTGGCGCCGATATTCTCGCGGCTGGCGACATATTCGATCGTCTCGGAGCGCGGCAGCGGGGCGAGGATCGCCCTGGCCTCCTCGATGCTGTCGGCCTCGATTCCGACGATGGTGCGGCCGATCCGCCCCGATTCCATCACCGCCTCGACGACCCGGCGGAGCATCGGCTGGCCCGCTATGTCGATGAAGCATTTGTGGGAAACGCCGCCGGCCCGCGCCAGCGGATCGAGATTGCCCCGGCTCGCTGCGAGGACGAGCGCGGTGTAGCGCGTGTCGGTCATGAAGCGCTCTCCTGGAGCGGCGCCATCAAGGGCGCGAGGGAGGGGAGGTCCGGCAGATTTTCGAGCGCCGCGCGAAGGGCGCGGGCGCGGTCCGGCGGGAGGATCGGGGCGGTGCAGCCTTCATATTTGGACCAGAGCTGGGCGGGGGTGAAGGGCGCGGCGAGGCTTCCGGCGGGCCAGGCGATGGCGGTCTCGAAGGCTCGGCCGTCCTCGAGGATCACCTGGACTTCGGTCGGGAATTCGCCCTCGGCCTTGTCGACGGGATGGCGGTGAATGCGCGGGTAGAGGGCCCGCAGCTCGGGGCGGGCCGCAGCCGAATGGGTGAAGTCGGCGAGGGTGCAATTGCCGGTGACCAGGAGGCAGGCGAGCGCATATTCGAGGCTGAACCGGGCCTGCGGCGCGTCCGTGGGATCGGTGTACATGAGGTTGTTGAAATGGGTGACGGGCGCGCGGACGTGGACCGCCCGGACGTCGCCGGCGGCGAATCCGTGCGCCTCGATGAGCGCGAGGAGGCCGTCCATCGCGCGGTGGGCGCTGCCGCAATTGGGGAAGCGCTTGAGCTTGAGGCCGCTGGAGAGGAGGAGCAGGGGCTCGCCGACGCGTTCGGTCTCGAAGCGCAGATTCTGGCAGTGCTCGATATGGGTCAGAGTGTCGCGAAGCTCTTCGTAATCGGGGCCGACCATCAGCCGGTTCATGCCGGTGGGGCCGGCGAGCGTGTCGATGCCGGCATCGAGCCCGGCTCGGGCCAGGCTCGCGGCGAGAATGCCCGATTTGGCGGCGAGCCCGGCGTGCAGGGGTTTGGCCATGGTCCCGAACTGGGCCATGAAGCCGGCGGCCATGCTGGTAGCGATCGAGACCGCGAAAGCGGCCTTTTGCGCGTCGAGCTTCAGGAGGCGTGCGCAGGCGGCGGCGGCGCCGATCGCGCCGAGCGTCGCGGTCGCATGCCAGCCGCGGTTTCGGTGCGCCGGGTTAACGCCCTGGCCGACGCGGCCCAATATCTGGAGGCCGGCGATATAGGCGTCGAGGCAAAAGCGGCCGCCGGCCCCTTCCTGTTCGGCCAGAGCGAGGATGGCGGAGACGAGGACGGCGCTGGCATGAGCCTTGGCCGGATCGAAATTGTCGTCGAAGTCGAGCGCGTGGGCGGCGGCGCCGTTGACCAGAGCGGCCCAGGGGGCGGGCAGGCGCGCGCTTTGGCCGATCGCGGTCGAGGTCCCCGAGCCCCAGTCGCGGGCCGTCTCGAAGACGCGCTTCGCGACCGGCTCGGCGGCGCCGGGGACGGCGACGGCGATCGTGTCGATGAACGCGCGCTGCGCCGCCTCCCAGGCCGCGTCGGGCCAGTCCGCGGGCGTTTCCGCAAGCCAGGCACCGTAAGCCAGGACGGGGTTGGTCTCCATCGCGGGCGGATTAGCATCGCCGCTTCACCGAGAATAGGGAGCTAGCTACTCCGTTCCCGCTGTCGTAGCGTCCGGGCAGAGGCCGAGAAGCCTGGTAGCAAGGAGCGGGGTAGAAGATGAAACCTTCGGACGGGAAGAGCGGCCATATCCGGCTGACCTCCCATCCCGGCTCGCGCGGGCCGGTGCGGTTCCCGCTGCGTTGGGGGGCGAGCACGATCGCGGAGCGCGGTCCGGTCGTCGCCACGGTCAATTCGCGGGCCGACCGCAATGCGATGGGCGCGCATGGCGGATCCTATTCGATCTATCGGGCGCTGGCGATTTCGTCGGGCGCGATGGACCCCGAAGCGCGGCCGGACCTCCAGGACACGTCCCCGGTTTGCGAGATCGGGCCGCATCCGCAATGGACGCAGGCGGAGAAGATCGTCTCGCTCGATCCCTGGGGCCACAGGGTGGCGCACGATTTCGCGGAGCTGATCGCCGAGGGGATCGACATCAGGCCTTCGATCGCCATCACCAGGGCCCGGCTGACGCTGGCGGAGATCCAGTCGGCGATCGCCGCCGGGCGGCTCGAGGTCGACGGCGAGATCGTCCGCGAGGCGGGCGATGTGTCGGTGACCAAGATCGCGGTCGATCCGGTGTGGTGGCTTCCGGGCGTGGCCGAACGCTTCGGGGTCAACGAGCAGAGCCTCAGGCGCTGCCTGTTCGAACAGACCGGCGGCATGTATCCCGAGCTCGTCACCCGGCCCGATCTTTCCGTCTTCCTGCCGCCGATCGGGGGCATGACCCTCTATGTCTTCGGCGACCCGGCCTTCCTTGGCGATACCACGAAAACCCTTACCTGCCGGGTCCACGACGAATGCAACGGATCGGACGTTTTCGGGTCCGACATCTGCACCTGCCGTCCCTACCTCACCCACGGGATCGAGGAGGCGACGCGGCAGGCCCAGGCGGGCGGCACGGGCCTCATCGTCTACAATCGCAAGGAGGGCCGAGCGCTGGGCGAGGTCACCAAGTTCCTGGTCTACAACGCCCGCAAGCGCCAGCCCGGCGGCGACCAGGCCGCGACCTATTTCGAACGGACCGAATGCGTCGCCGGCGTCCAGGACGCCCGCTTCCAGCAGCTCATGCCGGACGTGATCCACTGGCTCGGAATCCGCCGCATCGACCGGTTCGTCTCGATGTCCAACATGAAATATGACGCGCTCATCTCCGGCGGCGTCGAGATCGGCGAGCGTGTCCCCATCCCCGACGGGCTGGTCCCGCCCGATGCCAGCGTCGAGATGGAGGCCAAGAAGGCGGCCGGCTATTTCTCCTCGGAGAAGCCGCCCAGCGCCAGCAAGCTGCGCTCGGTCGTCGGACGGGATCTGGGGAAATTCTAGGGCGTGGCTGGGCTGTATCGACAGGCAGGCGCACCCTCATCCTCCCTGCGCGCGAAGCGCGCGGGGAGGGGGACCACCCGTAGGGTGGTGGAGGGGCTTTACGGACTCAGCATGCCCCTCCACCGTGCTTCGCACGGTCCCCCTCCCCATGAAGCTGCGCTTCACAGGGAGGATTGATGCAGCACGGTCCCAGCGGCGCGATAAGCAGGCTGCTGAACGCGGCGGCCGTCCGCGAGCGGGCGCACGAGATGCTCGACATCGCGACCGAGGGCGGAGTCGAGGGCTGGGCGGTCGACCTCGACCGGCTGGGCAGCGCGGCCGATCTTACCGCGGCGGTGACGCGCGAGCGCTATCCGGAGCTCGACATCCCGTTCCATGCCCGCTGGCGCCATTTCGTCGCGGGCGCGCCGACACTTCCGGAAGGCGAGCCCGACCGCGCGCGCGCGGCCTTCGACCTCATCATCCTGTCGGTGCTGCTCGACGCCGGCGCGGGCCCGAATTGGCGTTATTCCGACGCCGCGAGCGGCGGCATTTTCAGCCGCTCGGAGGGCCTCGCCGTGGCCAGCCAGCGGATGGCGGAGGCCGGCGCGCTCGACGATCTGGCCGGGCTCGAACCCGACACTCTGGCGCGCGGTTTCCAGGTTTCGGACGATAATCCGCTGCTTGGGCTCGACGGCCGCGCCGCTTTGCTGCGCCGGCTTGGCGCGCAGGTGCTGACGCGGCCGGATATGTTCGTGGGAAGGCGTCCCGGCGGCATCTACGACGCCCTTGCCGCGCGGGCCGATGGGGGCAGGTTGCCCGCGCCGTCGATCCTCGAGCTGCTGCTCGAAGCGCTCGGACCGATCTGGGCGGACCGGCTGGTGATCGACGGCGTGGCGCTGGGCGATTGCTGGCGGCACCCGGCGATCCGCCGGAAGGATTCCAGCGACGGCCTGGTCCCCTTGCACAAATTGTCGCAATGGCTTGCTTATTCGCTGATCGAGCCGCTCCAGGCCGCCGGGATCGAGGTGATCGACATCGACGGCCTCACCGGCCTCGCCGAATATCGAAACGGGGGGCTGTTCGTCGATACGGGCGTGCTGCGCCTGACCGATCCGGGCGCCGCCGGGCGGACGCACAATGTGTCGGACCCGTTGATCGTCGCGTGGCGCGCGATGACAATCGCCCTGCTCGACCGGCTGGCGCCGATGGTCCGGAACCGGCTGGGGGTGAGCGAGGAGTCCTTTCCCCTTGCCCGCATGCTCGAGGGCGGCACCTGGATGGCCGGGCGGCGCATCGCCGCCGAGCGCCGCGCAGGGGGCGGCCCGCCCTTCAATATCATCAGCGACGGGACGGTATTCTGACATGGACGGATTGACGATCGTTTCCCACCCCCTGGTGCAGCACAAGCTCACCATCCTGCGCGACAGGACGACCTCGACCCAGCTCTTCCGGACCGTCGTGCGGGAGATTGCGGCTTTGCTGTGCTATGAAGTGACGCGCGACCTGCCGACCGTTCTGATCCCGGTCGAGACCCCGATCGCGACCACGCAGGCGCCGAAGATCGCGGGCAAGAAGCTGGTCATCGCGCCGATCCTGCGCGCCGGCCTCGATATGGCGGAGGGAATGCTCGATCTCCTCCCCTCGGCCCGCGTCGCCCATATCGGGCTTTACCGAGAGCCGGTCTCGCTCCAGGCGGTCGAATATTATTTCAAGACGCCGGACGATGTCGCCGAGCGCCTCGTCATCATCGTCGATCCGATGATGGCCACCGGCCACACCGCCATCGCCGCCATCGACCGACTCAAGGAAGCCGGCGTCACCGACATGCGGTTCGTCTGCCTGCTCTGCTCACGGCCGGGAGCCGACGCTGTCCGCGCCGCCCACCCGGACGTCCCGATCTGGGCCGCCGCCATGGACGATGAGCTGAACGACCATGGCTACATCATCCCCGGCCTGGGCGACGCCGGCGACCGGACCTACGGAACGCGATAAGCCGCCCGCGGCGCCTCAGACCAGCCGCAGGGCCCGCGACAGGCCGCCAAGCGCAAGGCGGTCGTCGCGGCTGAGGCCGTAGCGCAGGGTCAGCCAGGAGGTGGCGGCCCAAAGCGCCGCGCAGGCGGCGAAGCGGGCGGGGCCGCGCAGGAGATATTCGGCGAGCGCCATCAACGCGCAGCCGATCAGCGCCAGCGCCAGGGCCTGGAAGAGCTTACGGTCGAACGGGCTGAGGCCGTCCGATATCTGGAGCTGGATGGTCGCGGCGTAGGTCGAGGCGATGGTTGCGGCGCCGACGGCGATCGCCATGCCGATCGCGCCGTGGATTGGTACCAGCCAGGCGGCAAGGACGATCCAGAGCGCGATGGCGATGAAGGAATTGAGCAAGGGCAAGGCGCGGTGGCCGATCATCTCGACGATCGCGCTCGCCGGGCCGACGATCGCCTCGAACGCGCGGGCGGCGACCAGGATGAAGAGCAGGGGCAGAGCGGCCTGCGCCTCGGGCCGGTAGAGGCTGAGGATGTCGACGCCGGCGAAGACCAATAACCCGGCGAGCGGGACGACGAGCGCGGTCGAGACCCGGCTGGCGAAATGGTAGAGCGGCTTGACCTCTTTGCGGTCGATATGGGCCTGGGCCGAGGAAAGCGGGCCGAGCACATATTGGAAGGCCTGGCGGACGATCAGGGGCAATGTCGAGATCTTGCGCGCGATCTCGAACAGGCCGGCGGCGATGGCGCCGCGCGCGCCGGGCAGGATCAGGTTGAGGATCACGGGCGGCGCGTCGATCAGGGCCCGCCGCGCGAGATTCGAAGGGAGCAGGGCGAAGCCCGAGAGAAGGAGGTTGCGGACCAGTCCCCTGGGGAGCGGCGCGCGGACGAGCAGGGAGAGGTCGTAATAGCGGCCGAGTAGTCGGATGCAGAGCAAGGCGGTGATCGCCAGCGAGCAAAGGTGCGCGGCCATCAGCCCGACCGAACCCGCGCCGGCCGCGAAGAAGCCGAGCGCGAACGCGATGCGCGCGATCTGCTCCCAGAAGATGCGCAGGCGAATTTCGGGGCCAAAGGCGCGCCGGGCGCGGGCGGCGGCGGTGGCGACCTCGACGAAGGTCCACAAAGGGAGCGCCCAGGCGAACAAGGCGACGGCCTGGGGAAGGCGCGCCGCATCTTCGGGCGCGGCCGAGAAAACCGAGGCGATCGCGCTTGCGTTCAGGCTGACGATCAGCGCGATCAAGGTCGAGGGGATCAGCGCGATCAGCAAGGCGAGCCTGACCGCGCCGTGCGCCGCTTCATTGTCCTGCGCCGGAACGACCCGCTGGAGCGCGAGCGGCATCGCAAGGTGGACGATGTTGGCGAGGAGGCTGACCGCGCCCCACAGGACGACATAGATGCCGTAGGTCGCCAGCCCGAACAGCCAGGTGTAGAGCGGCTGCGCCAGCGCCTCGATCAGCGCCCCCATCCGCGAGAGCCCGGCCAGCCCCGCCCCGCGCGCCACCTCGCCGCGGGTGACGGCGGGGGCGGCGGGGATTTCCGGATCGTCCTGCATCCGCGCTTCTATGCCCAATTCGCGCCGGCGATGAACCAATATCCGACGCCCGCCGCCGCGCAGACGGCGAGGACCGGCATCGCGCCCAGCTTGAAGCGGAACATGGCGATCATCGCGGCGGCGGTGAGGAGCAGAGCGGGGAAATTGGCACTGGCGAGGACGGGGGCATCGAAATCGAGCGGGCCGGCTTCGAACAAGCGGGTTTCGCGGAACAGGGTGTGGAGCGCGAACCAGATCGCGAGGTTGAGGATCACGCCGACGATCGCGGCGGTGATCGTGGCGAGGGCGGCGGAGAGCGCCTTATTGCCGCGCAGCCGCTCGACGAACGGCGCGCCCAGGAAAATCCACAGGAAGCAGGGGACGAAGGTCACCCAGATGGTGAGGATGCCGCCGAGCGTTCCCGCCAGCATCGGATGAAGGCCGGTCGCGCCGCGGAACGCGCCCATGAAGCCGACGAATTGCGTCACCATGATCAGCGGCCCGGGCGTCGTTTCGGCCATGCCGAGTCCGTCGAGCATCTCGCCCGGCCGCAGCCAGCCGAAATTCTCGACCGCCTGCTGCGCGACATAAGCGAGGACCGCATAAGCGCCGCCGAACGTCACCACCGCCATCTTGGAGAAGAAGATCGCGATCTGGGTGAAGACATTGTCGGGGCCGAGCAAAGCGAGCAGGGCCGCGACCGGCGCGAGCCAGAGGATCAGGAAGATAGCGCTGACAAGCAGCGAGCGGCGCAGGTTCGGCCGGGCATGGTCCGGGACATGGTCGCCGAGCAACGTCTCCCCCGGAGCGGCGGCCGGGGCGCCGGCGGGCCCATGCCCGCCGTCGCCGGCGAAAGCCGTGGAGCCCGCCCGGCTGCCCGCGAAACCGATCAGGCCGGCGGCGAGCACGATCGCCGGGAAGGGCGCGGCGAAGAAGAAGATCGCGACGAAGGCGGCGGCGGCGATCGCGCGCATGAAATTGTCGCGCAGCGCCCTGCGGCCGATCCTGCGGACCGCCTCCAGGACGATGGCGAGAACCGCCGCCTTGAGGCCGAAGAAGAGTGCCTCGACCGCCGCGACGTCGCCCAGCGCCGCGTAGAGCCAGGACAGGATCATGATCGCGACGAAGCCGGGCAGCACGAACAGGCCGCCCGCGATCAGGCCGCCCTTCGTCTTGTGCAGCAGCCAGCCGATATAGGTGGCGAGCTGCTGCGCCTCCGGCCCCGGCAGAAGCATGCAGAAATTGAGTGCGTGAAGGAACCTCTCCTCGGAGATCCAGCGTTTTTCCTCGACCAGGATCCGGTGCATGAGCGCGATCTGGCCGGCCGGGCCGCCGAAGCTCAATGCGGCGATCTTCGCCCATATTCGGGCGGCTTCCGAGAGGGACACGGCGGGCGCCGCCGGGCCGGTCACGTCCATCCTTCCACCATCACGCGGCGTTCTAGCACAGCCTTTCGCTGCGCCGGGAGCCCCTTGACGTCGGAATGAACTAGCGATATTTCCAGTTATATCGAAATATGGAGTTCGTGATGGAGTCGGCGCAGGCGGTTTCGGCTCTGGGGGCCCTCGCGCAGGAGCATCGGCTCGCTCTGTTCCGGCTGCTCGTCCAGGCCGGGGGCGAGGGGATGGCGGCGGGCGCGATCGCCGATACGCTCGGCCTGCCCAATTCGTCGCTTTCCTTCCACCTCGCCCATTTGAACCGCGCCGGGCTGATCCGGCAGGAGCGGCGGAGCCGGTCGCTCATCTACTCGGCCGATTATGACGCGATGAACCTTTTGCTCTCCTATCTGATGGAAAATTGCTGCGGCGGCGGCGCCTCGTGCGCGCCCGGCGCAGCCCGTGTTTCACCCGACCCGATCGAAGAAAGGAAGATCGCATGAAGCGCCTGCACGTCCATGTCGGGGTCGAGGATCTCGACCGCTCGATCGGTTTCTATTCCACCCTGTTCGGGGCCGCGCCGAGCGTGGTGAAGCACGATTATGCCAAATGGATGATCGAGGATCCGCGGGTCAATTTCGCGATTTCGAGCGGCGGGCGCGCGGCCAAAGGGGTCGAGCATCTCGGCATCCAGGTCGAGGACAATGCGGAATTGGCCGAGGTCTATGGCCGGCTCAAGGCGGCCGACGCGCCGGTGCTCGAGGAGGGCGCGACGACCTGCTGCTACGCCAGATCCGAAAAGAGCTGGATCGCCGATCCCGACGGAATCGTCTGGGAAGCCTTCCTCACCACTGGCGAGGCGACCCTCTATGGCGACAGCCCGCCGCTCGACGCGCTTTCGGCCAATGCGTCGGAAACGGCATGCTGCGCGCCCGCTTTGCCGGCGGCCGCGCCCACGCCCGCCTGCTGCGGCTAGCGGCGTGGCTGAGGGGGATCGCCCAGACCTGGCGCGGCGGCTCGCGGCCGAAGGCGTGGCATCGTTCTTCCTGTTCGCCACGGTCATCGGCTCGGGCATCATGGCGCAGAATCTGGCGAGCGGGAACGATGCGGTCGCCTTGCTCGGCAACACTTTGGCCACCGGCGCGATCCTGTTCGTACTGATCGCGATGCTCGGGCCCATTTCGGGCGCGCATATGAATCCGGCGGTGAGCCTCGTCATGGGGTTGCGCGGCGAGCTCGGCTGGCGCGACGCCGGCGCCTACATCCTCGTCCAGCTCGCCTTCGGCATCGCCGGGGCCTGGGCCGCGCATCTCATGTTCGACCTGCCGATGCTCCAGCTTTCGGTCAAGGCCCGCACCGGTCTTGGCCAATGGGCCGGCGAGGCGATCGCCACCTTCGGCCTGATCCTGACGATAATCGGCACGATCCGGCACCGGCCGGAATGGGTGCCGGCGAGCGTCGCGCTCTACATCGCCGCCGCCTACTGGTTCACCTCCTCGACCAGCTTCGCCAATCCCGCGATCACCATCGCCCGCAGCCTTTCGGACAGCTTCGCCGGGATCGCGCCCGCCCATGTGCCGATGTTCGTCGCGGCCCAGCTGCTCGGCGCCGCGCTGGCGGCGTTGCTCGCGCGCTATCTTTTCGCGCCGGCCGCGCGCTGAGGGTCATTCCTCGGTGCGGATCAGCACCGCTTCGCCGACCAAAAGGAACAGGAGGAACGGCCCCCAGGCGGCGAGGAACGGCGGGTAGGCGCCGAGATTTCCCATCGCGATGGCGAAATTGTCGGCGACGAAATAGGCGAAGCCCAAGGCCATGCCGATCACCGCGCGGACCATGAGCTGGCCCGAACGGGCGAGGCCGAAGGCGGCGACCGCGGCGAGCAGGGGCATCAGCATGGTCGACATCGGCCCGGCGAGCTTGTGCCACAGGCTCGACGAGAGCGCGGCGGTCGGGCGGTCGGCGGCTTTGAGCTCGGCGATCGAGCGGCGCAGCTGGAGGAAATTCTGCTCGTCCGGATTGACGCGGGCGAGGGTGAATTGGTCGGGCGTGATGTCGGCGCCGAGGCGGATCGCGGCCATGCGCCGGAGCGAGCCCGAGTCGACGTCGAACATCGTGGCGTTGCGCAGCTCCCAGCCCCCGCCCGGCGCGGCGGCGCCCGATTGGGCGGTGACGATCCGCCGCAGCGTGCCCTGGGCGCGCCCGTAAATGGTGATGCCGGCGAGGCGGACGCCTTCGCCCCGCCCGCTCACCCGGCCGACGAAGATGAGATCCTCGCCATGACGCAGGGCGACATTGCTCTGGACGCCGCTTTCGCGCGGGATCGGGCCGAAATCGGCATTGTCCCAAGCCGCCAGGGTCGCGTTGGCGCGGGCGACGAACCGCTCGTTGAAGCTGAAGTGGACGATGGCGATCAGCGCTGAAACCAGGATCAGGGGCGCGATGATCTGGTGCGCCGAAATGCCCGCCGCCTTCATCGAGATGATCTCGCTATGCTGGTTCAGCCCCGCGAAGGTGATCAGCGTCCCGAGCAGGACCGCGAACGGCAGGAAGCGGGCGACGAGCTGGGGCAGGCGCAAGCCGACATAGGCCCACAATTCGGCATCGCCATTGCCCGGATAAGCGAGGATGGCGCCCGATTTCCCGAGCAGATCGAGCATCAGCAAGATGCCGACCAGGGCGACCAGGACGGCGGCGCTGCGCACCAGGAACAGCCGCGCCATATAGAAGGCGATCCGCCGCGACGGGAAGAATTGCAGGTTGATCATGAAGCGGCGAGATCCGCCCGGCGCCGGCGCCGGATCAGCCGGGCGACGAACTTGGCGACGCGCGCGAAGACCCGCTCGAGCGCGCCGATCGGCTGGCCGCCCGGACGGTGCGCCAGGGTGTAGTACATCCACAAGATCAGCGCGCCGAACAACAGGAAGGGCGCCCAGAGCGCGATCAGCGGATCGAGGCGGCCCTGCGCGCCCATCTGCTCGGCATATTGATTGACCTTGTGATAGGTGACGACGAAGATGATCGAGATGAAGATGCCCAGGCCCGACGTGCTTCGCTTGGGCGGCACCGCGAGCGCCAGCGCGAGCAACGGCACGAGCAGCATCATCGCCACCTCGACCATCCGGAAATGGAAATTGGCGCGCACCGCGTTGCGCCGCCCGACCGGCAGCGACGCGTCGCCGCCGAGGCGGACGAGCTCGGGAATCGTGAGCTCCTTGGTGCCGTCGCCGCGGCCGCGGAAGCTCTCGATCGCCGGCATGCTGATCGGCAGATCGTGCCGGAGGAAGCTCAGCACCCTGGGCGTGCGGAAATCGGGCGCGTCGTGGACCAGCCGGCCGTTGGTCAGGCGAAAGAGGATCGTGTCGGGATCGTCGGTGGCGAGGAAGGTGCCGCGCTCGGCCGCCGCCGCCAAAGTGCGCCCGCCGCGGCTGGCGATGCGCAGGAAGACGCCGTGCAGGTCAGTGCCGTGATTCTCGCTGCGCTCGACCCGCAACGTCATCCGCCGCCCCAGATTGTTGAACTCGCCGACCTTGATCGAGGCGCCCAATGCCCCCGAACGCAATTCGAAGCGCAGATTCTGATAGGCATAATGGGCCTTGGGCTGGACGAAGCCGACGATGAAGAAATTCAGGCCGAGCAGCACGAGCGCATAAGCATATGGCACGCGCAGCAGCCGGCCATAGCCAAGGCCGACCGCGCGCAGCGTATCGAGCTCGGACGACAAAGCGAGCTTGCGAAAGGCGAGCAGCACGCCGAGCGTCAGCCCGATCGGGATGGCCAGGCCGAGATATTCGGGGATCAGATTGGCCAGCATCCGCCACACCACGGTGACCGGCCCCCCTTCCGAAACGACGAAATCGAACAGGCGCAGCATCCGGTCGAGGATCAGCAGCATCGCGGCAAGACAGAGCGTGCCGACCAAAGGCACGAGGATCAGCTTGGCCAGATAGCGGTCGATTTGGGTCGCGATCTTCAAAGCGTACTGGTCCCCACGCGGCGCGGTCGTGGGGGAGGCTATAGAGGGTGAGAGGAGGGATGGGAATTCGGATCGGCGAGGCAGCGACCGCGGTCGATCGCGCCCGCGCCCGGGAACAGCACGTCCCACCCGGCGTTTACCCGCCGCAACGAAACGAGGAGCAGAACCATGGCCGAGCGCGAAAGGGAGACGATCGTGACCACCGATGGCGGCGGCGGCGGCGGCATGGGGGTGATCGTCGGCATATTGCTGGTGCTCGTGCTGGCGATCGTGCTGTTCTACTTCTTTGGCCGCGGAATGCTCGGCGGCTCGGTCGAGAAGATCGACGCCGACGTCAAGATCGACACCCCCGCCACCAACAAATGAGCTGACGCCCTCGCGATAGGACGTAGCGTCACGGCACCATTGTGCCGTGACGTCGGTCGGGCTCGGCCGGCTTTGGGCCGACCGCCCCGCCGCCGGGCTGGTCGACTCCGGGCGTAGCTTGCGGGCCGCCTTGCGTCCGCTGCGCTACGCCAGGGTCGCCCTGGCCAATTCCCTCCTTTTCGACGCTCCATGACCACATTTTGGCCGCAAGCCTGCACGATCTGGCAGGCAGGGGAAAATGACAATCGGCCTCGCCCCGCCCGGCGGAGCAGGCACAGCCCCAGGAGTGCTTAGAGTGACGTGTTGGAAATCAATGGCGAAGGCGGGTCTCGCCGCGCTGGCGCTGGGCGCCGCGCCGGGCGCCGCTTTGGCGCAGATCGGCCCCGATGCGGCCGCCTGCCGCGGCGGCCGGCCGTCGATCCTCGTCAACGTCGACGGCTTTTCGCAGCGCACCGGCAACGTCCGCGTCGCGATTTACGGGAGCGACCCCGGATCCTTCCTCGCGCGCGGCCGGACATTGCGCAAGATCGACCTGCCGGTCTCGCGTGGCGGGCCGATGCGGATCTGTGTCGCGGTCCCGCAACCGGGCCGCTACGCGGTCGCCGTCCGCCACGACGTCGACGGCAACGGCCGCTCCGGCTGGAACGACGGCGGCGGCTTCTCGCGCAATCCGCGCATGTCGCTGGTCAATCTGCGGCCGAGCTACGGCAATGTCGCGATCAACGTCGGCCCGGGCGTGCTCGGCGTCAACGTCGTCCTCAACTATCGCTTCGGCCTCTCCATTCGTCCGGTGAACGGATGACGTCGATCGCGCTTCTTTCCAACCCGAAGTCGACCGGCAACCAGTCGATGCTTCCGCAGGTCCGGGCCTTTTGCGCCCGCCACAAGGACATCTTCCATTATGAAGTCGAGGCGGCCGGCCAGATCGCCGAGGCGCTCAGGACGATCGCGCGGGTCCGCCCCAAGGTGCTGGTCATCAACGGCGGCGACGGCACCGTCCAGGCGGCGCTGACCGAGCTCTACCATGGCGGCCATTTCGGCGATTCGCCTCCGCCGGTCGCCGTCCTGCCCAACGGCAAGACCAATTTGATCGCCCACGATCTCGGCGCGGTCGGCGACCCGATCGAGGCGCTCGAACGGGTGCTCGCCCTGGTCCGCACCGACATGGTGCCGCACATCGTCTCGCGCGAGCTGATCGAGCTGACCGGCGGCGGCCGCGGCGCCGGGGCCGATGGCGCGGCGCCGGTGCTCGGCATGTTCCTGGGGGGAGCGGGCCTCGCCGACATGATCCTCTATTGCAGGCACAGCATCTATCCGCTCGGCCTGCCCAATTGGGCCGCGCACGGGCTCACTTTCGTGCTCGGCATGCTTTCGGTGCTGGTCGGCCGGCGCTCGCGGCTGCTGCCGGCCAAATGGGTGCCGCTCAAGGTCTCGGTTACGCGGAGCGGCGAGATGCAGGGCAAGTTCGCCCTGATCATGGTGACGACGCTCGAGCGGCTGCTGCTCAACGGCAACATGGTGGGCGGGAGCCAAAGCGACGCGCCCGCCGGGGCGATGCAATTGCTGGTCATCGAGCGCAATTTCTTCGCGATCCTCGGCGCGCTCTTCGCCGCGATCCGCGGCCGGCTCGGCCTGCACCGGATCCACGGCGTTCATTTCTCGCGCGGCGACGAGATCAGGATCCACGGCCACCGCTCGAGCGTGATCCTCGACGGCGAGATGTTCGAGGCCAATGACGAAAAGCCGATCGTGCTGCGCCCGACCGCGCCGGTGCCGTTCTTGAGGCTGGCGGCCTGATCCGTCCCTTCAGGGACGACGACGCACCCGCGCTCGCGGCCCTGTTCCATGCCGCGGTGCACCGGATAGCGGCGTCCCATTATTCGCCTGCGCAGCTGTGCGCCTGGGCGCCTGAAGCGCCGGATCCGGAGCGTTACCGGGCGCGGGCGGCGGACGGGCGCCTGACGCTGGTGGCGACCGACGCGGGCGATGCGCCGATCGCTTATGGCGACCTCGAGGCCGACGGCCACATCGATCATCTCTATTGCCGCCCCGACGCGGCCGGGACCGGCGTGACGGCGGCGCTTTACGCCGAGATCGAGGCGGAGGCGCGGGCGCGGGGGATCGCGCGGCTCTACACCGAGGCGAGCGAGCCGGCGCGGCGGTTCTTTTTGAAGCGGGGGTTCGCGGTGGTGGAACGCAACGATTTCGAGATTGCGGGCGTGGCTATCTACAATATGCGGATGGAGAAGTGGCTGTGAGCCCGTCCGTCATTCCGGCGAAAGCCGGAATCTCCCTTCTTTCGCGCCGCCGATGAAGGCAAAGGGATTCCAGCTTCCGCTGGAATGACGAAACGTGGCCGAAACCCTTAGAGACCTCGTCGCCGCCGAGCTCGCCGAGCCGGTCGACCCGCGCGTCGCCGCCATGGCGGCGGCGATCGCGGCGCAATATCCCGGCGCGGCGCGGGCGGTGTTGTTTTACGGGTCGTGTTTGCGCGAGAGCGTGCTCGACGGGCTGATGCTCGATTTCTACCTGATCGTTTCGGATTATCGCGCGGCTTATGGGCGGGGGTGGTTTGCGCTCGCCAACAAGCTCGTTCCGCCCAACGTCTTTCCGTTCGCGCATGAGGGGCTGGCGGCCAAATATGCGGTGCTGAGCGAGAAGGCCTTCGCGCGGGAATGCTCGGCGCGGGCGCGCAGCGTCTCGGTCTGGGCGCGGTTCGCGCAGCCTTCGCGGCTGGTCTGGGCGGCGGACGAGGCGGCGCGCGCGGCGGCGGTGGCGGCGGTGGCTGAGGCGGCGCCGACCCTGTTCGCGCTGACCCTCCCGGTCAAAGCGACCCACCGCGACGATCCGCTCGCCATCTTCCGCTCGGGCTTCGGCCTGACCTATTCGGCCGAGCTTCGCGCCGAGCGGCCGGGGCGGCCGGCCTCGATCGTCGAGGCGGATTCGGAACGTTACCGCCGGATCGGCGCCGCGGTGCTGGCGGAAAGGGGACAGTCCCCTGGGGGGGGACAGTCCCCGCGGGCGGCGGCGCTGTGGCGATGGCGGGGGCGGCGGGCGAAGGGCAAGGCGCTGACCCTCATCCGGCTCGCCAAGGCGACGACGACCTATGCCGGCGGCGTCGATTATATCGCCTGGAAGATCAACCGCCACGCCGGGACAAGGATCGAAGTGAAGCCGTGGCAGCGGCGCTGGCCGATATTGGGCGCGCTCACTCTGCTGCCCCGCCTGCTGCGGCGCGGCGCGATCCGCTGAGGGGGCAGTCCCCGGGAGGGGAACACTCCCCTTTTTCAGCCGCCTGCTGCGGCGGGGCGCGATCCGCTGAGGCGCCGGGCATCGCGGGATGCGAGCGCCGCGGCGACCGCCGAAGCGAGCGCGTTGACGGTGAACGGCTTGCGCAGCATTTCGCGGCCGGACAGATCCTCGGCGTCGCCCGCCTCGCCGACATAGCCGGTGACGAACAAAAGGCCGATTTCGGGATAGAGGCGCGCGACCTGTGCCGCGAGCTCGGTGCCGGTCATTTCCGGCATCATCACGTCGGTTACGACGAGCTCGATATCGGGATCGCGGGCGAGCAGATCGAGCGCCTCGCGGCCGCCCGCACAGGCGTGTGGGCGGTAGCCCAGTTCCTCGAGTGCGGCGACGGTCGAGCGGCTGACCCGGGGATCGTCCTCGACCACCAGGACGGCGGCGCCGGGATAGGTGAGCGGCGGATCGGAACGGCGCGCGGAGGACGGCGCGCGGCCCGCGGCCTGTTCGGCCGCCGCGGTCGAGCGCGGCAAATAGAGCGAGACGCTGGTGCCTCGGCCCAATTCGGATTCGATGGCGACGTCGCCGCCCGACTGGCGGGCGAAGGCGAAGATCTGGGAGAGGCCAAGGCCGGTGCCCTTGCCGACCGGCTTGGTCGTGAAGAAGGGCTCGAACACGCGGTCGAGATGCTCGGGGGGTATGCCGCCGCCGCTGTCGGCGACCCGGATCCGGACATAGTCGCCGGCCGGCAAATCGGCGATCTCGGCCTCGGCGAGGGTGACGTTGTCGACCTGGAGGATGATGTCGCCGGCGCCCTCCATCGCATCGCGGGCGTTGACGGCGAGGTTGAGGACGGAATTTTCGAGCTGCGCGGGGTCGGCCCAGACGTGCCAGGGCTGGCCGGCGAAGCGGGTGTGGACGCTGATCCGCTCGCCGATCGCGCGGTCGACCAGCTCGAGCATCCCCGCGACCAGCTCGGCCGGGGCGACGGCGTCGGGGAGCAGGGGCTCGGCGCGGGCGAAAGCGAGCAGGCGCCGGGTCAAAGCCGCGGCGCGGGTGGCACCCTCCATCGCATTATCGAGGTGGAATTCGACCTCGCGGCGCGAGCCGTGAAGCTTGCGCCGGGCAAGATCGAGCCCGCCGACGACGACCGCGAGCATGTTGTTGAAATCGTGCGCGATGCCGCCGGTCAATTGGCCGACCGCCTCCATCTTCTGGACCTGGCGCAATTGCGCCTCGGCGGCGGCGCGCTCGGCGCCCTCGGCGCGCAGCGCCTCGTTTGCGTCGGAAAGCTCGCGGGTGCGGGTGGCGACCGCCTCTTCGAGGTCGAGCGCGCGCCAGGCCTGCGCCTCAGCCTCGCGCCGCGCCGCTACCCCCTCGGTGAAGGCGCGCCAGGCCAGAAGGGCGAGGCCCAATGCGCCGAGGCCGACGAGGATGGCGAGCCAGCCGAGCCAGTCGGTATAGGTGTCGGCGCGGGTGACGAGGCCCTGCGTTTCGGCCATGCGCAGGCCGAGATTGGCGCGCTCGGTCCGCGCGATCTCCTCGAGCCTGGTGCGCAAGGCGGGCAAGGTCGGCGAGCGCGAGGCCTGGAAGAGCAGGCCGAGCCCGCCCGTCCCCTGGCCGCCCTGGGCGGCGGTGGCCGCGGGCGCGAGCTCGGCGCCGCGCCGCTCGTAGAGGGCGCGAAGCGCGCGGGCGCTGCGCGCCTGCGCCGGATCGATGCGGGTCATCCGTTCGAGCTGGCCGATCTGCCAGCCGGCCGAGCGCCATTCGTTATAATAAGCGGTCCCGGTCTCCTGCTGCTCGTCGAGGACATACCGGCCCAATGCCGCTTCCGAACGGGCGATGGCGGCGTCGATGCTTCGGGTCAGAAGGACGATCTCGGAGCTGCGCCGCTCCCAGCCGATCGCCGCGTCGCGGGCGCGGTTCGAGCCGGTGATCATCAGGATCAGGGCGATCAGGGCAAGCGTCGCCAGCAGCGCGCCCGCGCTGACCCACAAAGCGCGCCACGACGTGCCGCCGCTCTCGCCGGCCCCGGCCTCCGATGCCACCTCCGCCATCTGCGGAATTTACGGCACGCGCGGGGGGATTGGGAAGCGCGAGGCAGGGCGTCCGCCCCTGCGGGAGGCTCGTTTCGCCGCAGTTAAGGATGATTGAAGCCCGCGGGACGCCCGCAAGAGCGCGCTCCGCGCACCCACCCCTAGCCCCTCCCCTGCAGGGAGGGGGATTGGTCAGATCACCCCGGTCGCCTGGCCGGCGCGTTCGAACATGGCGAGGATCTCGCCGACTTCCTCTTCGCTATGCTCGGCGCAGAGCGAGCAGCGGAGCAGGGTCATCCCCGCCGGGGTCGCCGGGGGGCGGGCGAGGTTGACGTAGAGGCCTTCGCGCAGGAGCGCTTCCCACATCGCGGCGCCCTTTTCGAGGTCGGGCATGATGACGGCGATGATCGCCGACTGGGGGGTTTCGGTGCCGAGCGTGAAGCCAAGCGCCTTGAGGCCGGCGTGGAGACGCTTCGAATTCTCCCAGAGGTGGGCGCGCTTGTTGTTGCCGTGCATCAGCTTGCGGATCGAGGTCGCGGCGGTGGCGACGACGCTCGGCGGCAGCGAGGCCGTGAAGACGTAGGGGCGGCAGACGAGGCGCAATATCTCGAACTTGGGATGGTTGGAGACGCAAAAGCCGCCGACCGTGCCGACGCTCTTGGAGAAGGTGCCGATCACGAAATCGACGTCGTCGAGCACGCCCTGCTCCTCGGCGACGCCGCGCCCGTTGGGGCCGATGAAGCCCATCGAATGGGCCTCGTCGACCAGCACCATCGCGCCCGCCGCCTTGCAGATCGCGACCATCTCCTTCAATGGCGCGACGTCGCCCAGCATCGAATAGACGCCCTCGAGCACGACCAGCTTGCCGGCGCCGGCGGGGATACGGGCGAGCCGCCTTTCGAGCGCTGCGGAGTCGTTGTGGCGGAACGGGACGATCTGGGCGTTACCCATCGCGCAGCCGTCGTAGATCGATGCGTGGCTGTCGATGTCGAGGACGACGTAATCGTCCTTGCCGGCAAGGGTCGCGATCACGCCCAGATTGGCCTGGTAGCCGGTCGAGAAGACCATCGCATGGTCCATCCCATAATAGTCCTTGAGCGCCTGCTCGACCGCCTTGTGGCCGACATAAGTGCCGTTGAGGACCCGGCTGCCGGTGGTGCCCGAGCCGAATTCGTCCAATGCCTTCTTGCCGGCGGCGATGACGTCGGGATCGAACGTCATTCCCATATAATTGTAGGTGCCAAGGAGAATCGTCTCCTTGCCGTTGCAGATCGCGCGGGTCGGCGAGAGCACCTTTTCCATCACCAGGCCGAACGGATTGACGCCGGTGGCAAGCAGGGCGTCGCGCTCGGCGATGACCGGGTCGAACTTGGAGAAGAGGTCGTTGGTCATCCTGAAATCCTCCCCGGAACGGGGAGGTGGCAGCGGGGAGCGCTGACGGAGGGGTCGAGGAGGCTGGTCGCGCATCCCGGCCCCTCCACCACCGGCCTGCGGCCGGCGGTCCCCCTCCCCGTTCCGGGGAGGATTTTCGGCCCCCTCACCCCTCCGTCCTCAGCGTCTCGATCGCGTCGACGAGCTGGCCGACACTCTCGATCTCGGCCTGCATGTTCATGGTGATCAAGATGTCGAATTCGTCCTCGACGTTGGCGACGAAGTCCATCACGACCAGGCTGTCCCATTCGAGATCGCCGGCGAAGGTCGTGGCCTCGCCGAGCTGGACGCCCTTCTTGTTGAACGGCGCGATCAGCGCGGCAACCTTGTCATAGGTCTCGTCTCTGTCGGTCATGCCTGCCCTTTAGGTTTGCCGGACCCCAGTGCCAAGCGAATAGGGCTGAAAAGGGGCGCCCGCTTGGCAAGCGAAGGACGACCGTGCCATGACGGCCCCGCGACAAGGGGGACTGCCCGTGGCTGACGACAAGGCGCCCGACGCTGAGAAAATCGGGGGGACGAGCTATCCGGTCAACGCCGCGCACATGATGCGCACGGCTCAGCTCGCCCAGCTCCAGCTCTCCGCCATGGCCGACGCCAAGGCCAGCATATTGATGGGCGCGGCCTTCGTCATTTTCACCATCACCATCGGCCAGGCCGGCGCCGGCGCGGCGCCGGTCCCTTTGCTGATCCTGGGCGGGGCGGCCTTCTTCTCGGCGATCTTCGCGGTGCTGGCGGTGCTGCCGATTACCGGGGGGAAGAAAAAAGGCGGCGAGGCCAACATCCTCTTCTTCGGCGTATTCAGCCGGATGGACGAAGAGGAATTCATCGACGCGGTGACGGAGCGGCTCAGGACCGAGGATAGCATCTACCGAACGATGGCGCGCGACATCCACCAGGCGGGAAGCGTGCTTCAGAACAAGAAATACCGGCTGCTGCGCTACGCCTACGGCATTTTCCTCGCCGGGTTGGCGGCGAGCTGCGCGGCTTATGTGGCGCTGTACCTGGTCTGATCGCTAGTTAGAGCCAGCCCTGCTGGCGGTACCAGTCGGCGGTCTGCTTAAGGCCGGTGGCGGTGCGGATGGCGGGCGCCCAGAGCGACGCGGGCGGGCGCGCTTCGGCCGCCGCGACCCAATCGGGGTGGCAAAAATAGCGGGCGCGGTCGGGCGTCAGGCGCGCCTTCCCGCCGCGCACCAGGCGGTCGAGCCGGGCGGCGCCCTTGACGACGACCCCGGGCATAGCGAGCGTGGCGGCGCGCTTGCCGAAGACGCGGCCCAGGGTGCGGGCGAAATGGCGGTGGTCCCAGCCTTCGATGCGGCCGTCGTCGGGCTCGTAGGTTTGAAGGAAGGTCTCGGGCCGGTCGATCGCGGCGAGGATCAGGCGGCAGAAATCCTCGACGTGGATCACCGAGAAGCGGCCCTTGGGCGGCAACGCGACCAGGCCGCGGCGGGCCATCTTGAACAATTCGAACGTCTCGCGGTCGCCGGGGCCGTAAATTGCCGGCGGCCTGAGGATCGTCCAGTCGAGCCCGGAGGCGGCGACGACGCGCTCGGATCTGGCCTTGGACCAGCCGTAATCGGAAAGGTCCGGCTCGCGCGCGGCCAATGAGGAGATGTGGACGAAGCGGCGCACGCCGGCGGCGCGGGCGGCGTCGACCATCGACGCGGTGCCGCCGACATTGACCGTCTCGAAGCCGGCGCGGGTGGCGGCGTTGATCAGGCCGGCGATGTGGATCACCGCGTCGGCACATTCGCACAGGGTCGCAAGGGTGTCGGGCCGGTCGAGCGCGCCTTCGATCCAGGTCACGCCCGGCTCGGGCGGGCGCCAGCCGCGGGTCAATGCGCGGATTTCGTAGCCGGCGGCGCGCGCGGCGCCGAGCAGATGACTGCCGACGAAGCCGGTTCCGCCGGTGATCGCGAGGGTGGGGGCGGGGCTCATAATGGCGACCAATCGGGTTCGGCCTCGGCTTCGGCCTGCGCATTGCGGCCGAGCCGCTCGACCAGGGCGTCGAGCACGGCATCGACGCCGGCGCCGGTCGCGCCCGAAACGGCGAAGATTGGGGCGTTCGAGGCGGCGCGCAACTCGGCGGAGAGCGCATCGGCGAGCTCGTCGTCGATCAGGTCGCATTTGTTAAGCGCGATCAGCTCGATCTTGTCTTCGAGACCCGCGCCATAAGCGTCGAGCTCGGTTCGGACCGTCTTGTAGGCGTCGGCGACGTCGGCGACATTGGCGTCGACCAGATGGAGCAGTATCCGGGTGCGCTCGACATGGCCAAGGAAGCGGTCGCCGACGCCGGCGCCTTCCGCCGCGCCTTCGATCAGCCCGGGTATGTCCGCGAGGACGAAATCGACCCCCTTGTGGCGGACGACTCCGAGCTTGGGATGAAGGGTGGTGAAGGGATAATCGCCGACCTTGGCCTTGGCGTTGGAGACGGCGTTCAAAAAGGTCGATTTGCCCGCATTGGGAAGCCCGGTCAGCCCGACGTCGGCGATCAGCTTGAGGCGCAGCCAGACCCACAATTCCTCGCCCGGCCAGCCGGTGCCGTGCTGGCGCGGGGCGCGGTTGGTCGAGCTTTTGTAGCTGGCATTGCCGCGGCCGCCGTCGCCGCCCTTCAACAGGACGATCCGCTGGCCGACCTGCGTGAAGTCCGCCAGCACCTGCTCCTTGTCGTCGGAGAGCACCTGGGTTCCGACCGGGACCTTGATGACCAGATCCTCGCCGCCGGCCCCGGTCCTGTTCTGACCCGCGCCCCCGGTGCCGCGGGGCGCCTTGAAATGCTGGGTGTAGCGGAAGTCGATCAACGTATTGAGGCCCTCGACCGCCTCGAAGATGATGTCGCCGCCCTTGCCGCCGTCGCCGCCGTCGGGCCCGCCATATTCGATATATTTCTCGCGCCGGAAGCCGACCGCGCCCGGCCCGCCGGCGCCGGAGCGGATGAAGATCTTGGCCTGGTCGAGGAAGTGCATGGCGGGCATGTAGGCCCGGTTGGGGCGGAGTCAAACCGGGCGCCGGATCAGAAGGGGAATGCAGCCTGGATCGCGACGATGCCCACGGCGAAGGTGATGAGATTGAGGGGCAGACCGACCCGCACGAAATCCATGTAGCGATAGCCCCCCATTTGATAGACGATCACATTGGTCTGGTAGCCGAACGGGGTCGCGAAGGCGGCGCTGCCGGCCATCATCACCGCCACCAGGAAGGGGCGCGGGCTGACGCCCAGGCTTTCGGCGAGGGCGACCGCGATCGGGGTGACCAGCACCGCGATCGTGGCGTTGGAGAGGAGCTCGGTGAGCACCATCGTGGCGAGGTAGAGCAGGATCAAAGCAGCGAGCGGGCTGAGCCCGTCGACGCTCGCGATCAGCATTTCCGACGCCTCGGCCGCGAGCCCGCTCTCCTCCATCGCGATTCCGATCACGACCATGCCGGCGATCAGAATCAGGATTTGCGGCCTGAGCCCGCTATAGGCCTCGTCGGCGCTGATCACCCGGAGCAGGATCAGCAGCACCGCGCCGGCAAAGGCGGTCGCGGCGATCGGCGCGACGTTGAGTGCCGCCAGCGCGATCACCGCCACGAAGGTCGCCAGCGCGATCGCCGCCTTGCCGGGCGCCAGCGGCCGCGGCTCCGCGAACAGATTGGCGTCGCCGACCTGCGCGCTGTTGATCTCCGAATCCTCGATCCGGCCGGGATCGCCATCCCGTTCCTCATCCTCGAACCGCCCGCCGAGCAGGCGGCCGCTGACCAGGAACAGGTAAAGACCGCCGGCCAGCGCGATCGGCACGCCGACCGGCGTGATCTCGAATATTCCGAAGCGCGGCTGGCCCGCGACCCTCGCCATGTCGTCGACCAACAGGTTGGTGGACGTGCCGATCAGGGTGCAGCAGCCGGCCAGGATCGCGACATAAGAGAGGGGCATCAGGAAGCGCTTGGGCGAGAGCTTCAGCGCGAGCGCGACATCGCGCACCACCGGCGCGCCGAGGACGACGATCGGCGTCGAGTTGAGGAAGCAGGAGAAGAAGCCGATGATCGAGAGCAGCAGCCAGAGGCCGACCGCGCCGAGACGTTTGCACAAGCGCACCGCGTGCGCGATCCCGCGGTCGAGAAGCCCCGAAAGCTCAAGCGCGTAGGCGATGACGAACAGCGAGGCGAGAGCGATGATCGCCGGACTGGCGAAGGCGCTCTGCACCTCGGCCGGCCGCACGACGCCCGACATCAGCAGCGCCGCCGCGCCCGACAGGGCGACCACGTCGGCGCGCACCTTGTCCCAGATAAGCGCGGCTACGACGGCCGTGAGGACGAGCAATGTCAGGATCTGGTCCACGGTCATGCCGCGCCTGACTTGAACGGGTGTCGGCGCCTGTCAACGCGATAATGGCCCGCAAGGCACGCTGGAGCGGAATCCATCTCTATCGCGCTGGGTTCCGCTCCAGTTTTCCTTTGTTTGCCGCGATTTCCCAATCGCTGGGTGATCTACCAGCTCGAAATCGCTCTAGCTCTGGAGCGGGCCGGCGATTTCGCTATGAATAGCCCATGCGCGAGCCAACGCCCCGAACCAGCCGCCTTGCCATAACGGGGGGCCTGCTGGCGATGCTTTGCATCGGCGGGTTCGGCTTTCTGCTCGGCCGCGGCGCTTTTTCGCCCCCGCCGCCGCCGACGAACGAAGCGGTCTTTGTCCCCACGCCCCCCGAGCCACCGCCGCCCGCCGAGCCCCGGACCCTCGGACGCGCCGACCTCGCCGCGCTGGCCGGTCAAGCGGCCGACTCGGCCGCCTCGGGCACGCCGATGCCGAATTCGGTCCGGGAGGCCGTCGGGCGCCAGTTCGATCTGGAGCTGCCGTTCGGCTGCGGCGGGCCGGCGAGCGAATTGGACTCCGCGCCGCTGAGCTGGAGCTACGATGAAGCGGCCGAAGTGCTGCGCATCAGGGCGCAGCCCACGAGCTGGTCGGCCGCCGATTGGGGCATCGCCGCCGAGGCGGGCATCGAGGCCGTCGAAGGCTTCTGGATCGCTCGGCCGTGGTCGTCGCGGGGGACTTGCCCGCCGCGCACCGCGCAGAGGGCGGTGGCGGGCAGCGAGCCGGTCATGCTGTCGGGACAGACTCTCGCTCTGGCCCAGTTCGTCGCCGGCGACGCGCGACGCGAGGCGCGGCGCGGCGAGCGGCCGTTCGAGCTCGTTCGGCGGCTGCCCAAAGCCGAGTTCGACGCATCGCAGGGCTTTCGAGTGCGGCTGCTCGGCCGGATCGGCCGCGTTCCCGGAACCGGCCCGGTCCGCTGCGTTCAGCCGGCCGGGATCGAGCAGCGGCCGATCTGCGTGATCGCGGCGACCCTGGCCGAGGTCAGGATCGAAAATCCGGCGGACGGGGCGGTGCTGGCGACTTGGCCGATCGGCGGCGATTCGCGGACGAATTGATCGGCGGCGGTGGTCCCGGGGAGCGGGCTTCAGGGCCGGGTCCGGCGGCGGCGGAG